>WOYI010260823.1_pt1 | contig 54299 bp, 55 predicted proteins | sample 6423411 | NCBI WGS metagenome assembly WOYI01 (sample SAMN13441803, study PRJNA592873) | oil field metagenome | biome: oil field; feature: oil-well bore; material: oil-contaminated soil; isolation source: oil-contaminated soil from oil-well borehole | place: Germany: Wietze | collected 2016-10-18 ... | reverse complement strand
CCGCCACCTGGCGTGCCGCCACCTGGGGAGCCCACACCCGACGACGGGGAACCGCCACCCGACGACGAGCCCTTACCGGCAGGGGACGGCGACCCCACGCCCGTCGGACTGCCCTGAGACTGCCCGGCCATCGGGTTCGCCGACTGCGGTGAGACGGGGGACTGGCCGGCCTCCGGGGCGCCGGCTGCGGGCGAACCACCTCCGGAACGCCCTTGGCTGCCGGGGCCGGCGCTCTTGCCGGACCTCTTCGCGTAACCGGGGTCGGGCACTCGCGCCGGCGTGAAGTACGACTGGCCGGCGTAGTCCTCGCGCAGATCGTCGGACCGCTCCTGCAGGTTCGTCAGCTGCCGCTGGAGCGCGGCCATCGCGACGCCCTGGCCGGCCGGGTGTGCGGCGAGTTCGGCCAGTTGTGCCTTGAGGATCATGTACTGCGAATAGACGTCCGAGTGGTCGGCCAGCGTGGCGATATGTGCGGCCCGTAGCTGCTCGGCGGCAGCGGCAAGCTTGTCCCAGGCGGCGGCCAGCTCGCCGAGCCAGGCCGCGTAGTCATTGAGCTGGGTCATCGCGGAGTCGGCGGCCGCGCCCTCCCAGTTCGTCGGGAATCCGCCGGTGTCATTGCGTCTCGTCGCGGCGGCCGCCGCGGACCACTGCGCGGCAGCGGCCTGCAGGGAAGCCCCGTGGTCACCATCGAGCAGGGCCAGCTGGGTCTGCTCGACGTCGCTGTAGCCGTCGGCACGGACGGGCGTGAACGGCGCCGGATCGGGCACCGGTGACACCGGCGTGCCCGGCTCGGGCGCCGCTATGGCAGCGACCGCACCCGCGCGCTCCTCGCTGTTGATCTTGTCGGCGTACTTCTCGTCGACCTTGCGATACTCGCCGGCGGTGATCCGCAACATCGCATTGAGTTTCTGGTTCTGCTGGTCGGCCATTTTCTGGTACCCGGCCAGGGTTTCGGCGTTCGCATTCAGGTTGTCGACGGCTGCCTGGGTGTTCGGAAGACCGTCGAGCTTCTGGACCCGGGTGTCCACCGGCGGCCATTCGGCTTTGCTGCGCAGCTCAGCAAGCGTGTCGAGCGAATCCGGTATGACGCGTACGCCCCCGGACATCACGCACGCTCCAATGCCATCTGGTATCGGCTCTCCTCGCGCGGATTGATCAGCCGGATCGGCAGTTGGCCGTGCCGCGGGGTGTCGATGAAGGTGCTGCGCAACACAACCCGGCCGACACCGGGGTGCGGTCGGAGATAGGTCGTCGAATGGGGCCAGGACACCTTGGAGACCTGCCCGATCCGGCCGTTGACGAAACCGGCGAACTCCCGGAACTGGGGGCCCAGGGTCACCACTCCGCCGGCCGCGGCAGAGCGGATGACGAACTGGGTGAACAGCCGTGCGTCGCCGAGATTGATGCTGACGTCGACGTCGTCGAACGGCAGGTACACCGGGTAGCGATCGGCGGTCTCGCCGATGAGCACTCCGGCCGAGCCGATGGGCAGCTCGTAATGCCGGTCGGTGACCGGGCTCTCGCCCAACAGCGCTGCCCGCTGACCACCGAACAGGCACGAGAATCCATGCGGCGTCGAAGGATTGGCGAGCGTGGTCAGCAGTACCGTCGACGTCGGCGCGTCACCCGGACGGATCCGGACCCGGGTGATGGTGTGATCCGCGCGGGCGGACCACCACATATCGGGACCACCCGGGGCGACGTAAGCGGAGGTGAAAGTGCTGCGCCCCTTGATCGATGACCACGATTCGCGTTCGAAGCTGATCTCGGTGGCCCGGTCGAAGTCGTCGAAGCTCCGGCCGCAGCGCGCATCGATACCGTTGCTGGACAGCTGATCCGCAATGCGGGTCGCCGAGGCGACGAGATACCTTGCCAGGCCGGACACGCCGGCGTCGCGGCGCTGCGCGGGCCGGCGGGTGACCTCGGGGTCGGCCCGCAACACGATCCAGGTGCGCCGGTTCGCGGGCGCCGGATAGGGGCCCACCACCTGGTCGTAGAGTGCGACCAGACCAGCCGGGGCGGATTTGCCCACCCGGTAGCCCGCCGACACGACATCGGCTTCGAGTTCCGGGCAGTGCGCGGCGATCAACTGCTCGATGACGCGGGTGTCCACCACATCGTCGGTGACGGCCTCACCGTGGACCAGCACGGTCGGGGTGAACGGCCGGGGGATGAGTTCGATGATCGCGATCAGGAAGTCGTCCTGCCAGCGCACCGCGACGGGGTCACCGGGCAGCACGGTGGCACCGACGGCGGGTTCGGAGGGGGCGGCCGGCGGCGTGGTGAGCCGTCGGCGCCAGGAGAACAGTGCTGCGATCCATCCGGTGACCCGGTGCCCGCGCACCGTCAGCGTGGTGGCGATCGCGACCAGCACGGCCAGGGTGATCCCCAGCCACAGCAGGTCCAGACTGGCGAAGACGGCGATACCGGCCGGGATGAGGATCGCCGACCACAGCAGGTGGCCGGTGCTGAACCGGAAACCGAACTGAGCGAGAAATTCGTTCATCGACGCCTCATGGCCCGCCGGGTGAGCGCGCCGATCCCGAGCGCGAGCGCCAGCCCGGCCGCGGTCAGCACCACGATGGTGATCGGGCCGCGGTCGGGCGGTTCGATGACCACCGGTGGCGGCAACTGCTTGACGCGGTAGGGCGCGGCCCTGGGCCCGGCAGGCACATCCCAGGTGAGCGCCGCGACTGGGTCGATGACACCGGCCCCGACATAGTTGTCCACACCGCCACCGGGATGGCGGGCGGTGGAGGTGATCCGGTTCATGATCTGCGCGGCGGTCAGGTCGGGGAAGCGCTGCTTGAGCAGCGTGGCCAGACCCGAAACATGTGCGGCGGCGAAGGAAGTGCCCGTAATCGGGATCGGGCCGTCGGTGCCGTTGAGTGCGTTCACCGGATTGCCGTCGTAGCCCAGCGCGGTGATGTTCTCCGCTGGGGCGGCGGTGTCGACCCAGGGGCCCGACATCGAGAAGGTGCTCGGCTGGCCGGTCTGTCCGATACCGCCGACGGTGAGCACCAGCGGTGAATACCAGGCGGGCGACACGATGGTCTGCGCCTGTTTCCAGCCGCGGGGATCATTGGGTACGTCGGCCTCCGGCGGCGGATTCTGCGCGCAGTCCTGGCCGGTGTTGCCGGCCGCCACGACGACGATCGCACCCTTGACGTTGACGGCGAAGTTGATGGCCGCGCCCACCGCGCTCTCGTCGATCGGGCGGGTGGATTTGTAGCAGGCGGCCTCACTGATGTTGATGACCTGCGCGCCGAGGTTGGCGGCATGGACGATCGATCGAGCCAGGCTGCGCAACGATCCCGCGGTCTGGGTCGTGTTCGGATCGTTCGGGTCACTTCGGGTGCCCACCGGCTGGAAGTTGTCCGAGGTCTGCCGCAGCGACAGAATCCGGGCTTCGGGGGCGACACCGACGAAGCTGTCGGTGGGCGCGGGCCGGCCGGCGATGATCGCCGCGGTCAGTGTGCCGTGCGAGTCACAGTCGGACATGCCGTTGCCGGCCTCGTCGACGAAGTCGCCGCCGGGTTCGGCGGGCACCCGCGGGGAGCCGTTGACTCCGGTGTCGATGACCGCGACGGTGACCCCGGCACCGGTGGCGAACTTCTGTGCGTCGGCAAGCCGCAAGTAGTCGCTCGCCCACGGTGCGTCGATGAAACTCGAGTTCGGGAAGGTGATCGGCGCCGAACATGCGCGACGCTGCTCGGTGGGCTGGTCAGGGCCGGTTTCATCGGGCGGTACGGCCGCCGCGTCGATGATCGGCGGTTCGATCGCACCGGCAGGCGGCGCCGTCAGCAGGACCAGCCCCAGAGCGGCCAGCAGCGCAGCGATGCGTCGCACGGCTTTCACCCCCCTTGCAGCCCCGGACGCGGCGGAGGCCGCCTCGCGGCGGCGCATCCTGTCCCGACAGCCGGAATGCGGCCTTCCGATCCACCTTTGCCAGAGTCATTTTACGGGGGTGCAGACGGGGTACGTTCCGCTTTCTGGGCCCGGCTCAGGCGTCGAGATCCTGGGCGACCAGATCGGCGATGGTGGCCAGTGCCGAGGCATCCTCGGAGCTCACCGTCACCTGGGCGCCGTTCCCGGCACCCAGCGTCATGATCATCAGCGCCGACCCCGCGTCCACGGGTTCGCCACCGTCGACGGCCAGGGTGACCTCCACACCGGCGTTGACGGCGGCCTCGGCGATGATCGCGGCGGGCCGGGCGTGCAGGCCGATGGACGATCCGACGGTGACGGTCTTTTCGGGCATGTGTTTCTCCTCGGTTGTTGGGGTTGGTTGTGTCTGGTTGAATGCCAGACGGAAACAGCTTGGCGGGGCGTGATGAACTGCTTGGCGGAGACGACCGCCAAAGCGGAGATGACCGTTCCGGCCACGAGAGCGATGAGGAACATCGCCAGGTTGCCGATCGCGAAGAACACGAAGATTCCGCCGTGCGGGGCCCGCAGGGTCACGCCGAACGCCATGCACAGCGCGCCGGTGATGGCACCGCCGAACATCATCGACGGGATGACCCGCAGCGGGTCGGCCGCCGCGAACGGGATGGCGCCCTCGGAGATGAACGAGGAGCCGAGAAGCCAAGCCGCGCGGCCGTTCTCCTTCTCCGGCTCGCTGAACAGGCCCGGGCGGATCGTCGTCGCGAGCGCCATGGCCAGCGGCGGCACCATGCCGGCCGCGACGAACGGGATCATGTAGCTAGCTCACGCCGGTGAGCAGGATCTGTCGGGTGCGGGTGCCCCAGCCGACGTTCGAGGAACCCTCGGTGCCGCTGTCGGCAGCGGCGTTGCCCTCCACCCGGGCCGCCTTCGGGTTATCCGCGGCGGCAACGGCTTCGGCGATCATCGGTTTGCCGGCGAACCGGCCGCGGTCCTTGACGCCCACATCGGTGGCGAAGATGACGGCATCGGCGGCGGCGATGGTCGACGCGGGCAGGGGAGTGCTGCCCGAGGAACCCTGGGTCTCCACCACGAAATCGACATCGGCGCGTTCGGCGGCCAGTTTCAGCGCATCGGCCGCCATGTAGGTGTGCGCGATTCCGGTGGGGCAGGCCGTGATCGCGACGATGCTCTTCTTGGCCGCCGGCGCCGGGGCGGGCGCGGATGCCGGATTGACCATTCCTTCCACCAGCGCGACCAGGTCACCGGCCGTGCCTGCCGAGCGCAGCGATGCGACGAACTCCTTGCGCACCAGAGCGCGGGCCAGGCTGGACAGCAACTTCATCTGCTCGGCACCGCCGGAATCCGGTGCGGCGATGAGGAACACCAGATCGGCCGGACCGTCCGGCGCGCCGAAGTCGACCTTGGGTTGCAGACGAGCGAAACCGATGGTCGGGGTGTCCACATACGGGGAGCGGCAGTGCGGGATGGCGATCCCGCCCGGCAATCCGGTCGCGGACCGCGCCTCACGCGCCATCGCCGCGGCGATCAGCCCATCGGCGTCGGTGGTGCGGCCGACTCCCGCCAGCAATCCCGCGATGCGGGCGATGACTGCCTGCTTGTCGGCGCCCGCATCGGCGTCGAGTAGCACGAGATCGGTCGTGATGACCGGCAGTGAACTGGACATGGATAACCTTCTGATACTAGGAGTCGGACCGAGACAGTGAAATAGATTGCACTGGTATGGCTTTGAGATCGATCTGATCAGGCGAGGGCAGTGCGGACCCGGGCAGAGATGCCGCGGCGCTGCCGTAGGCGACGGCCATCCGCAGCCGATCGGGGGCATCCGCACCCGACAGCGCCGCCCGCACATAGCCGGCGAGTGCGGAGTCGCCTGCGCCGACGGTGCTGTGCGGGGTGATCGGGGGGGATGCGGCCAGCCAGCTGCCGGACGGTTCCACCAGGACTGCCCCGGCCGCTCCCAACGTCACGAGTATGGTGCGCGCGCCGCGGTCGACCAGCTGGCGCGCGGCCGCGATCACCGGCATCGGATCACCTTGGGCGGCTGCGTCTTCCAGGACCTGAGCGGAGGTTCCGGTCAGACCGGCGAGCTCCTCGGCGTTCGGCTTGATGATATCGGGGGCCGCCTGACCAAAAGCGGCGGCCAGCGCGGCCAGTGGGGCATCGGAGGTGTCGACCGCAACCAGGCAGTTCTGTCCCGCGAGCTGAGCGACCACATCGGCATACCAGTCGTCCGGCGCCCCCGGCGGCAGCGATCCGGACAGGACGATCCACTCCGCACGGTGCGCGGCCTCCACCACGGTGCGGACCAGCGCGGCCAGCGCCTCTGCGCCCAGGGCCGCACCCGGTTCGTTGAGTTTGGTTGTGGTGCCATCGCTTTCGATGATAGCGAGATTGGTGCGCACCGCTGCTTGGATGGGCACCGTGGCGAACGGGACGCCGGCGGCGCGCAGTGCGGCCAGTATCGGATCGCCATCGGCAGCGGGCAGCACGGCCAATGCGTCGAGGCCGGCAAGGCCGAGTGCGCGCGCCACGTTGACGCCCTTGCCGCCGGGTTCATCGGTCACCGAACTCACCCGGTGTACCGCACCACGGGTGAGTGTCCCGGGCAGGGTGACGGTGCGATCGATGCTGGGATTTGGTGTGACCGTGACGATCATGTGGATGCTCCTGCACAGGTGACTTCGATGCCGAGGCCGACGAGTTCATCACGTGCGGCGTCGGGAATCTCGGTATCGGTGATCAGTGCGTCGACACTGGAGATCGGTGCGAAGCTGTGGAGTTCCTCGTGGCCGACCTTCGACGAATCGGCGACCACCACAACGTAGTTCACGCAACGGACCATGGCGCGTTTGATGGCGGCCTCCTCGCTGTCGGGGGTGGACAAGCCGTGCCGGGCGGTGATGCCGTTGGTACCGATGAAGGCGATGTCCACCCGGAGGTGTTCCAGGGTCTGCAGCGCCTGCGCGCCGACGGTGGCCTGGGTGAGGCCGCGGACCCGCCCGCCCAGCAGGTGTAGGGAGACCGACTGCACCGTGGACAGCCGGGCGGCCACCGGCACCGAGTTGGTGACGACGACGAGTTCGCGGTCGGTCGGAATGAGCGCCGCGACGCGACTGGTGGTGGTGCCGGCATCGAGTAGCACGCTGGCGCCGCCGGCCGGGAAGACATCGATCGCGGCGGCGGCGATGGCGTCCTTGTGCGCCGAGCGGGTGGCCTCGCGTTCCCCGACATCCTGTTCGACCAGGTGCAGAGCGCCGGCCGGGACGGCGCCGCCGTGTACCCGCCGCAGCAGCCCGGCCTTGTGCAGGACGGCGAGATCGCGGCGCACCGTTTCGGTGGTGACGTCGTAGGTCTGTGCCAGTTCGGTGACCGAGGCACGCCCCTGCTGCATCACCAATGCGGCGATGGCGTGCTGGCGTTCCTCGGCGTACATCGGTCTCCGTTCGGGCGAGCCCATAGGCTCAAATGTTGATATATGTGGTTTTACGCTTGAATCTGTTGACGCGTCAATACTTTCTAGTAATCTGAATCACATGAGCACTTCATCCGTGGCCGAGACACAGGTTCTGACCGGGGTTCCGGTGGTGGCCGGAGTGGCCTACGCCCCGGTGATCAGGCCGGGGGCGCGGCCCCCCGCCGCGCAAGCGGAACCCGTGGAGATCGACGAGGCCGCCCGCCCGGGCGAGGTCACCCGGATGAAGGAGGCCGCCGCTGCGGTCGCCGACCGGCTGCGCGAGCGGGCCGGGCACGCGACCGGGGTCGCCTCGGAGGTGCTGGCCACCACCGCGTCCCTGGCGCAGGACCGCGCCTGGCTCGGCGATGCGGAGAAGCGGATCACCACTGGCAGTGCGGCCGAGCAGGCGGTCGGCGGCGCGATCGCCAAGATCGCCGAGGCCCTGGCCAAGGCGGGTGACCTGATGGCCGAGCGGGTGACCGACCTGCGCGACGTCCGCGATCGGGTGCTGGCCGAGCTGGCCGGTCTGCCCGAGCCCGGCGTGCCGGTACCCGATGTGCCGTCGGTGCTGTGCGCCGAGGATCTCGCGCCCGCGGACACCGCAGGCCTTGATCCCACGCTGGTGGTGGCGCTGGCCACCACCCTCGGCGGCCCGACCAGTCACACCGCGATCATCGCCCGCCAACTCGGCATCCCCTGCGTGGTGGCCGTGGCCGGACTCGACGCCGTACCGGTCGGGGCACCGGTCATGGTCGACGGTTCCCGTGGCACGGTGACGGTGTTTCCGGATGCCGCCGAGGCGCAGCGCGCCGTCGAGACGTCGCGCCTGGAGGGTGAACGGATCGCGCAGTGGACGGGGCCGGGCGCCACCGCCGACGGGCACGCCGTTGCGGTGCTGGCCAATGTCCAGGACGGCGCGGCCGCCCGTGCGGCCGGCCAGACTCCGGCCGAGGGCGTCGGACTGTTCCGCACCGAACTGTGTTTTCTGAACCGTGACACCGAACCGTCAGTGGCCGAGCAGGCCCGGATCTACGGCGAGGTGCTGTCCGCATTCGAGGGGCGCAAGGTCGTCATCCGCACGTTGGACGCCGGCTCGGACAAGCCGCTCAAGTTCGCCGGGCACCCGGACGAGGCCAATCCGGCGCTGGGTGTGCGCGGGGTGCGGATCTCGTTCGGCAACCCCGGTCTGCTGAGCCGTCAGCTCGAGTCGATCGCGGCGGCGGCGCAGGCCACCGACAGCAGGCCGTGGGTGATGGCACCGATGATCGCGACTCCGGACGAGGCGAAAAGCTTTGCCGCGGAGGCCCGTTCCTTCGGGTTGACGCCCGGCGTGATGATCGAGATACCTGCCGCAGCGCTGCTGGCAAGCCACATCCTCGAGCATGTGGACTTCCTGTCGATCGGCACCAACGACCTGGCTCAGTACACGATGGCCGCCGACCGAATGTCGGCCGAACTCGCCGCGCTGACCGATGCGTGGCAGCCCGGCGTTCTGGTGCTGGTCGATATCACCGCCCGCGCGGGTGCGGCCGCAGGCAAGCCGGTCGGCGTATGTGGTGAGGCGGCCGCCGATCCGCTGCTGGCCTGCGTACTGGTGGGGATGGGCGTGACATCGCTGTCGGCGGCGGCCACCGCGGTGCCCGGAGTGGGCGCCGGGCTTGCCGGAGTGACGCTGGAGCGTTGCCGTGCCGCGGCGCAGGCGGTGCTGCTGACGGCAAATGCCGCGGATGCGAGGTCCGCGGCACTTGCCGTACTGAGATAGATCGTCGGTCTAGCGAACAACCACGACGCAACCGGCCCGCTGCCGCCGAACGCGCTCACGCCGTACTGGGTGCGCTGAACGGCTCGGAGCGCATGTTTGCTACAATGCAATTTCATCGTTGCTTCGCAACCATCCGACAGTAGTGAGGCGGGTGATCTGTGGCACAATTTGACTGTGCCGCATACAGCCAGCAGAGGTCCGGGTCGCCCGCCTGCCGCGAAGGCAGCAGAAACCCGCGAGCGAATCCTGCAGGCCGCGCGGGAGGTATTCAGCGAACTCGGTTATAACGCAGCAACATTCCAGGCGATCGCGGTTCGCTCGGATCTGACCCGGCCGGCGATCAACCACTATTTCCAGAGCAAGCGGCTGCTGTACCAGGAAGTCGTCGCGCACACCAACGCCGTCGTGGTGCGTGCCGGGGTGGAGAAAGCCAGGTCGGAGCCGACGCTGCTGAAGAAGCTCTCGGCATTCTTCTCGATCGCCATACAGGCCGAAAGCAACGATCGTTCCGTCGCCGCCTTCCTGGTGACCTCGGTGCTGGAGGCGCAGCGGCACCCCGAGCTTGTCCAGGATGACCACGACCCGCTGGCGAACTCCCGCGCCTTCGTCGCGTGGGCCGTCGGCGATGCAATAGAACGTGGTGAGCTAACCGCCGTAACCGACGTTCCCGCGTTGGTGGAGATGCTGGTCGCGGTGATGTGGGGGATGGGTTTCTACGCCGGTTGCGTCGGGTCACATAAAGAGTTGGAGGCCGTGGTGGCTCAGTTGGAGCTGATGATGGCTAACAAGCTGTGGACACTGTCGGAGTAACTGGTCTCCCAGGGCCGGGGCCGGTCCAAGGCTAGGCTGCCTTAACTATTAGGCCGCCTTAACTATTCGGTAGCATTGCGCCATGAGCTCACTGCGCACCCACGACGACAGCTGGGATATCGCCTCCAGCGTCGGAACCACTGCCGTCATGGTCGCCGCCGCCCGAGCCGTCGAGACCGCCAGTGCCGATCCGCTGATCAATGATCCGTACGCTCGCATCCTCGTCGAGGGCGCCGGAGTAGGCGTGTGGGCAATGATGATTGACGACGACTGGGTCGCCCGCGTGGTCGAGATCGACCCCGAAGGCGCCGCGATCTTCGCGCACATGGGTAACTACCAGGCCGTACGGACCCGCTTCTTCGACGACTACTTCGCCGCGGCCGGCGCTGCCGGTATCCGGCAGGTGGTGATCCTGGCGTCGGGCCTGGACTCCCGCGCCTACCGACTGGATTGGCCGGCAGGCACCACCGTCTTCGAGATCGACCAGCCCAAGGTGCTGGAGTACAAGCAGTCGGTGCTGTCCGAGCACGGCGTGCAGGCGACGTCGACCCGCAAAGAGGTGGCGATCGACCTGCGCCAGGACTGGCCGAAAGCGTTGCAAGACGCGGGATTCGACGCCAGTGCGCGGACCGCCTGGCTGGCCGAGGGGCTGTTGATGTACCTGCCCTCCGAGGCCCAGGACCGGCTCTTCGCCCAGATCACCGAACTGAGTACCGTCGGCAGCCGCATCGCGGTGGAGACCGCCCCCATCCATGCCGAAGAGCGCCGTCGGCTGATGAAGGAACGCTTCGAGGTCATCAAGGAGAAGTTCGGCCTCGGCGACAGCCTGGATGTCGGCGAACTGATGTACAACGACCCCGGTCGCGCCGATGTGGCCGAATGGCTCGGCGCGCACGGGTGGGACAGCGCCGTGGCGAAATCGGCTGCCGAGATGCGCCGCCTCGATCGCTGGGCGCTGCCCGAAGGGCCCGATTCCCCAGATGAGGACGCGTTCTCCCAGTTTGTGACCGCCACCAGGCGCTGACTGCACCGCCACCAGGCGCTGACTGCACCGCCACCAGGCGCTGACTGCACCCTGCGCTCGGTTGTCCGCCGGCTGAATTGGGAACTTTGGTCCGACCGACCGACCTGTTTGGTCCGACCGACCGACCTGATGGCTAGGATGGGAATTCCTCGGCTTGGAAGGACGCTCCGATGACAATGCACGCAGACGCACCCACTTCACCAGCGGTGACGGATATCCCGGCGGTCTTCGCCGGGCTCCGTGCCGCGTACTCCACCGGCCGCACCCGGGACATCGAATGGCGCAGACAACAGTTGCGCGCTCTGGAGCGTCTGGTGGTAGACAACGAGCCCCGCATCGCCGAGGCGCTGGCAGCCGACCTGGGTCGCAAACCGTTCGAGGCGTGGCTGGCCGATGTCGCGAGTACTGCGGCCGAGGCGCACGACGCGGCCAAGAACGTCGGCAAGTGGGCCAAGCGCCGCTACCGCATGCTGGAGCTCGCCCAGCTGCCCGGGCGGGGCTGGATCGAGTACGAGCCCTACGGCACGGTGCTGGTCATCGGCGCCTGGAACTTTCCTTTCGCGCTGACACTGGGTCCCGCGGTCGGAGCACTGGCCGCCGGAAACACCGTCGCGCTCAAACCGTCCGAACTGGCCCCGGCCTCATCGGCGCTGATGGCCGAGCTGGTACCGAAGTACCTGGACCCCGAGGCGGTCGCGGTCATCGAGGGTGACGGAGCGGTCAGCCAGCAGCTCATCGAGCAGGGGTTCGACAAGATCTGCTTCACCGGTGGCACCGAAATCGGCCGCAAGGTGTACCAGAGCGCGGCCGCGCACCTGACCCCGGTGACTCTCGAGCTGGGCGGCAAGAGCCCGGTGATCGTGGCGGCCGACGCCGATCTCGACGTGGCCGCCAAACGCATCGCCTGGACCAAACTGATCAACTCGGGTCAGGTCTGCATCGCGCCGGATTACGTGCTCGTCGACGCGTCGGTACGCGACGAACTGGTCGGCAAGGTCAAGGCGGCCGTGCAGGCGTTCGAGGCCGACGCGACCGGCGGCAAGCGGATCGTGAACCGGCGGCATTTCGACCGGCTCACCGCCGCGGTCGCCGCCACCGAGGGCGAGGTGGCGATCGGTGGCGGTTCGGACGCCACGCAGCTCGCGATCGAGCCGACCGTCGTGGTCGATCCGTCACTGACCGAACCGCTGATGACCGATGAGATCTTCGGGCCCGTGCTGCCGATCGTGACCGTGCAGAACCTCGATGAGGCAATAGCTTTCGTCAACGCACGGCCGAAGCCGCTGGCGGCCTACCTGTTCACCAAGGGCAAGTCGACGCGCGAGCGGGTGATCAAGGAGGTGCCCGCCGGCGGCATGGTGGTCAACCATCTGATCTTCCATTTCGCCACCACCAAGCTGCCGTTCGGCGGTGTCGGGCCGTCCGGAATCGGGGCCTACCACGGCAGGTTCGGATTCGAGGAGTTCAGCCATCGAAAGTCGGTGCTGACCAAGACCACCCGACCCGACTTAGCCGCGCTGATCTACCCGCCGTATACAGAGAAGGCGTGGAAACTGGCCCGCCGGCTGTTCTAGCCGACGGATTGACCAATCAGGAGAGGAACGTAATGCCCGGAGTGCAGGATCGCGTCGTTGTCGTCACCGGAGCCGGCGGTGGTCTTGGCCGTGAATACGCCCTGACCTTGGCCCGCGAGGGTGCCAGCGTCGTCGTCAACGACCTCGGCGGCTCTCGTGACGGGTCCGGCGCCGGCCACAACATGGCCGACGAGGTGGTCGCCGAGATCAAGGCCGCCGGTGGCCGCGCCGTCGCCAACTACGACAGCGTCGCCGAACCCGCCGGTGCCGAGAACATCATCAAGACCGCGATCGACGAGTTCGGCAAGGTCGACGGGGTGGTGAGCAACGCGGGCATCCTGCGTGACGGCACCTTCCACAAGATGACCTTCGAGCAGTGGGACGCCGTGCTCAAGGTGCACCTCTACGGCGGTTACAACGTCATCCGGGCGGCGTGGCCGCACTTCCGTGAGCAGAGCTTCGGCCGTGTCGTCGTCGCCACCTCCACCAGTGGCCTGTTCGGCAACTTCGGTCAGGCGAACTACGGCGCGGCCAAGCTCGGCCTGGTCGGCCTGATCAACACGCTGGCCCAGGAGGGCGCCAAGTACAACATCAAGACCAATGCCGTCGCGCCGATCGCCGCCACCCGGATGACGCAGGACATCCTGCCGCCGGAGGTGTTCGAGAAGCTGACCCCGGAATACGTTGCGCCCGTGGTTGCTTACCTGATGACCGAGGAACTGCAGGACACCGATTCGGTGTTCATCGTCGGCGGCGGCAAGGTGCAGCGCACCGCGCTGTTCCAGAACGACGGCGTCACCTTCACCGAGGTGCCGTCGGTCGACGATATCGCCGCCAAGTGGGGCGAGATCACCGATCTGTCCGAGGCGAAGGGCGCGAGCTTCAAGCTCGGATGAAAGCTCTTGTCGCACAAGCCCTGAAGGTACCGACGGGCTGGCCGGTATCTGCTTTCCCGACCTGGCCCGACAGCTCGGCGCGTAGACCGTAGATTCGAGGGGTGAGCACCTTCGGCGTCGTTCTGGTGGCCCTGGTTATCGCCATCGGTCTGGCCGGTATCGTGATCCCGATCCTGCCCGGCGGGCTGCTGGTCATTGGGGCCATCACGACCTGGGCGGTGATCGAGGGCGGTGTGGTCGCCTGGGTGACCCTCGGCGTCGCGTGGGTGCTGTACCTGACCGCCGAAGTGATCAAGTACCTCTGGCCGGTCCGCAGGATGCGCGGGGCGGAGGTCGGCACCTTGAGCCTGGTGGTCAGCTAGTGATTTCGGCGTGATTCGTTGCGCTGACCGCGTCGGATCACGCCGAAATCGCATGCACGCGGGCACTCGGGTCCGGCGACGCGATCTGGGGCGACCGGATGTGGTCGAGCGGCGCGGACTGCGGGTAACCGCGCTCACCTTGACGGTGGTCGAGGCTGCGGCGCTACGCGGCGGTGGCAGTGCCATCATGGATTCTGCTTTGCAACAACAGATCCCGTTGTCCGAATTGTGGCGGTCGCACCTGCGGCACAAGGGGCGGTACGGCGCCCCGGCGGCGCGCCGATTACTCCAGGCGGCAGATGACGGGGCACGGTCGCAAGCGGAACGACTGCTCGCGCAACTACTCAGAAGCGCATCGCTCACCGGCTGGCGGACGAACTACAAGGTCGGCCGGTACCGGGTGGATTTCGCCTTTCCCAAGCACCGCGTGGCCATCGAGGTCGACGGTTGGGCATTTCACAGCGATCGTGCCGACTTCCAGCACGACCGGGAACGCCAGAACGAGATCATGTTGATGCGCTGGCAGGTGCTGCGGTTCACCTGGCTGGACCTCACCGCGTATCCGGAGCGGGTACTGGCCAGATCCGAGCTGCCATTCGGCGTGATTCGCTGCGCTGAGCGCGTCCGATCACGCCGAAATCACTCGGTGAGGGCCGAACGCAGCCGAGCGAGATCCTCGTCGGTCACGCCGGCGGCCGCCAGGAAGCCGTTCACCGAACCGTAGATCTCGTCGACCTTGCGGCTCGCCGCGGAGAGGTATTCGGCACGCACGCCGAGCACCGCGTCGGTGAGCCTGGCCTCGGCGAAGGTCAGGACCTCGGGCGCCTCGCCGGCACGGGCCTTGACCGACTCCATGATGCTGTCGCGCAGCGAGTCTATGGCGTCATTACTGCGCAGGAAATCGGTCAGGATCGCCTCGCGCGGAACGCCGACGGCCTCCAGCACCGTGGCAACGGTGAACCCGGTGCGGTCCTTACCCGCGAAACAGTGCGCGATCACCGGCCGGCCGGCGGCCAGCAGTGAGATCACCTGGCGCACCGCCACCTGAGCACCGGTCAGCGACGGGAACTCCTCGTACACCTCGGTCATGTACCGCTTGGCGGACTCGGCGACATCCTCCCCGTCGGGTGATTCCGCCATCACCCGCTGGAAGGTGGCCTCGTGCGGGGCGTCCTGCTCGGAGTCGTCCTCGAAGTGGAACGGCAAGTGGTGCAACGCAACACCCGCAGGCACCTGGCCGGGGCCGCGACGATCCAGTTCGCGGCGTGAGCGCAGATCGGCGACATCGTTGATGCCGAGGGCGAGCATGGCCGCACCACCTTCGTCGGTGAGGCGGCTCAGTTCGCTGGACCGGAACAACCGGCCCGGCCGGATGCCGGCGGACTCGGCGACATCACGAAAATTCCACGCCCCCGCCAGCACCCCGGTCACCGTCCCGTCGCCGCTGCGGCGAGGGGCGACTTCTCCCGGCCGAGTTCGGCGCGGGCGATGGTCCGCATGTGCACCTCGTCGGGTCCGTCGAACAGACGCATCGCGCGGTGCCAGCCGTAGAGGCGGGCCAGTGGGAAGTCATCGGAGACCCCGGCGCCGCCGTGCACCTGGATGGCGCGGTCGATCACATCGCAGGCGACCTGCGGGGCCACCGACTTGATCTGGGACACCAGCACATGGGCGGCCTTGTTGCCCTCCTGGTCGATGGTCCAGGCCGCCTTTTCACACAACAGTCGGGCCTGATCGATCTGGTTGCGCGACTTGGCGATCTGCTCACGCACCACACCCTGCTCGGCGAGCGGCTTACCGAACGCGATCCGGGTCTGCACCCGGTCGATCATCAGCGCCAGCGCCCGCTCGGCAGCACCCAGGGCACGCATGCAGTGATGGATCCGGCCCGGGCCCAGCCGGGCCTGCGCGATCGCGAAACCACTGCCCTCTTCGTGCAACAGGTTCTCCGCGGGCACCCGTACATTGTCGAAGTTGATCTCACAGTGCCCGTGCTGGTCCTGCCACCCGAACACCGGCAACGACCGCTGAATGTCCACTCCGGGGGTATCGGCGGGCACCAGGATCATCGACTGCTGCTGATGGCTGGCGGCATCGGGGTTGGTGCGGCCCATCACGATCAGCAGTTTGCAGCGCGGATCGGCCGCGCCGCTGATCCACCACTTGCGGCCGTTGATCACATAGTCGGCGCCGTCGCGCAGCATGGTGGTCTCGATGTTGCGGGCATCGCTGGAGGCCACCGCGGGCTCGGTCATCGCGAACGCGCTACGGATCTCCCCGGCCAGCAGCGGCTCCAGCCACTGCTTGCTCTGCGCCGCGGTCGCGAACAGGTGCAAGGTCTCCATGTTCCCGGTGTCCGGCGCTGCACAGTTGAGCACCTCGGGAGCGATCTCCATGCTCCACCCTGACAGCTCGGACAGCGGAGCGTAGTCCAGATTGGTCAGCCCCGACTCCGAGGGCAGGAACAGATTCCACAACCCCGCGGCCCTGGCCTTGGTCTTGAGCTCCTCGACCACCGGGGGCACCGAGTGATCCTTGGGACCCTTCGCTTCGCGATAAGCGTGGTAGGCGGTCTCCGCGGGGAAGACGTTCTCGACCATGAAGTCGGTGAGGCGCTTGTGGTAGCCAGCTGCTTTGGCCGACATCGCGAAGTCCATGACCGCCACGATAGGTCACATGGTTAGACAAGTGACACCCTGGGCGGCATGAGCCAACCACGCCCACCCTTGCCGCCGCTCAGCAGCGAGACCGATGTGCTGACGCCAACGGCTCCCAGCGTCACGTCGCTACGAGGCCAGCCCCCGCGCGATGACCATGCGCTGAATCTGGTTGGTGCCCTCGAAGATCTGGGTGATCTTGGCTTCCCGCATGTAGCGCTCGGCGCGGAAGTCGCGGGTGTAGCCCACCCCGCCGAGCACCTGCACGGCGTCGGTGGTGACCTTCATCGCGGCGTCGGTGGCGACCAGTTTGGCCACGCTGGCGTGGCTCGAATACGAGAGACCGAGGTCGCGGCGCCGCGCCGCATCCAGGTAGGTGGCCCGGGCGCTGACCACGGCGGCCGACATATCGGCCAGCAGGAACCCGACCCCCTGGTGGTCGATGATCTTGCGGCCGAAGGTGGTTCGCTCGTTCGCGTAGCGCGTCGCGTCATCGAGCGCGGCCTGGGCGATGCCGACGGCCACCGCGGCAACGCCCAGTCGCCCCGAGTCCAGCGCGGAGAAGGCGATCGAAAGACCCTGGCCCTCAGCGCCTATCAGCCGGTCGGCGTCGATGCGCGCATTGTCGTAGAACGCCGAGGTGGTCGGCACCGCGTGCAGGCCCATCTTCTCCTCGGGCTTGCCGAAGCTCAGGCCGTCCAGGTCGCCGGGCACCAGGAAGCACGAAATACCCTTCGAGCCGCTGCCGGTGCGTGCGAACAACGTGTAGAAATCCGCCACGCCGCCGTGGGTGATCCACGACTTCGAACCGTTGAGCACGTAGCCGTCACCGTCTGATACCGCGCCACAACGCAGCGCGGCCGCATCCGACCCGGCTTGCGGTTCGCTCAAGCTGTAGGCGCCGATTTGTTCACCGGACAGCATCCCGGGCAGCCAGCGCCGCTTCTGCTCCTCGGTACCGAAGACCAGCAGCGGGTGCGAGGACAGGCTGTGCACGCTGACCGCCACCGCGACGGCGGCCCAGCGTGCCGCGATCTCCTCGAGCACCTGCAGGTACACCTCGTAGAGCTGGCCGCCGCCGCCCCACTCCTCGGGCTGCGGAAGGCTCAACAGCCCGGCAGCACCCAGTTGGGCGAACACTCCGTGAGGATAGGTCTCGGCCTTCTCGTGGGCGTCCACGATCGGGTCGAGCACCTTGTCGGCGATTTCGCGGGTCAGCTCGATGAGCTCATGCGCCTCTTCGGAAGGCAGCAGGCGGTTCACGGGCACGAAGGCCACCTCTCGGAAAACAGTACTCACGATGATTCCGCAGTATCATTCGGATAGTACTGTAGGAGCCTTCGCAGTACCATGGCGGGATGTCCGATCTTGCCGACAGTGGCTTCGCGACGCGGCGGCGGACGGCGTTGTTCGACGAGTTGTTGATCCTGTTCCTGGCCGAGGGTTTCAGTCAGCTGACCCTGGACGGGATCGCGTCCAGGCTGCGGTGCTCGAAATCCACGCTCTACACGCTGGCTGCCAGCAAGGACGAGTTGGTCCGGCACGTCACGATCCACTTCTTCAAGCGCGCCACGAACGCGGTAGAAGCTACGCTGGCGGAGGCGCAGAGCCCCCGCGGACGCATCTCGGCGTATCTCGTCGCCGTCGGTGACGAGCTGGCCATCGCGTCGGACGTGTTCATGTCAGATCTGAACGCATTCGCCCCGGCTCGCGAGGTCTATGAGGCCAATACCCGTGCGGCCGCGCTACGGGTGCGCCAACTGATCGAGGAGGGCGTCGAGGCCGGGGCGTTCCGCGATGTGCATGCCGCATTCGCCGCGGATCTCATAGCGACGATGATGGTGCGCATCCAGCAGCGCGGCGTCCGGACGGCGACGGGCCTCAGCGACGCCGCAGCGTATGCCGAGCTGGCCACGCTGCTGACCTTCGGAATGCGGGCCTGACGGCCCGCCCCGATCACAGCGCGGCGTTGATCGCGTCCACCCGGTCCTTGGCGTCACCGAAGAGCATCTGGGTGTTCTCCCGGAAGAACAGTGGGTTCTGCACGCCGGCGTAGCCCGAGGCCATCGACCGCTTGAACACGATGACGTTGTCGGCGTTCCACACCTTGAGCACCGGCATGCCGGCGATCGGGCTGCTGGGATCCTCCGATGCCGCCGGGTTGACGGTGTCGTTGGCGCCGATGACCAGCACGACGGGGGTGCCGTCGAAGTCGTCGTTGATCTCGTCCATTTCGAAAACGATGTCGTAGGGCACCTTGGCCTCGGCCAGCAGCACGTTCATGTGGCCGGGCAGCCGTCCGGCGACGGGGTGGATACCGAAGCGGACGTTGATGCCGCGCTCACGCAGCTTGCGGGTCAGTTCGGCCACCCCGTACTGGGCCTGCGCCACGGCCATGCCGTAGCCGGGGGTGATGATCACCGAACTGGCGGAGCTGAGCAGTTCGGCGGCCGCATCGGCGTTGATCTCGCGGTGCTCGCCGTAGTCCTTGTCCTCGGCCGGGCCGGCCTCGATGCCGAAGCCGCCGGCGATGACCGAGAGGAACGACCGGTTCATCGCCTTGCACATGATGTAGGACAGGTAGGCACCGGAGGAGCCGACGAGCGCGCCGGTGATGATCAGCAGGTCGTTGCCCAGCAGGAAGCCCGATGCTGCGGCCGCCCAGCCGGAGTAGCTGTTGAGCATGGACACCACGACCGGCATATCGCCGCCGCCGATGGAGGCGACCAGATGCCAGCCCAGCAGCAGGGCCAGCACGGTGACCACGATCAGCAGCCACAGTTGCGGCTCGATGACGAACCACACGGTGAGCGCGAAGAACGCGACCAGTGCGCCGACATTGAGGAAGTTCTTGCCGGGCAGCATCAGCGGTGCGGACTTGATACGCGCCGAGAGCTTGAGGTTGGCCACGATCGAACCGGTGAACGTCACCGCGCCGATGAAGACGCCGACGAACACCTCGGCGGAGTGGATGCCGAGCATGCCCTCGCTGTTCAGCAGGGCGGCCTCGGCACCATCGAGGTGGCCCTCCACGTGCAGGTAGCCGTTCCAGCCGACGAGCACGGCGGCCAGACCGACGAAGGAATGCAGCAGGGCGATGAGCTCGGGCATGCCGGTCATCTCGACCACACGGGCGCGCCACAGGCCGATCGCGGCGCCGATCAGCATGGCGCCGAGCAACAGGCCAAGGCCCAGCGGCTCGATGTCGCGGCCCAGCGCGAGTACGACGGTGGCGATCAGGGCGACGGCCATTCCGGCCATGCCGAAGGTGTTGCCGGCCCGGGATGTCTCGTGCTTGGACAGTCCGGCCAGCGCGAGGATGAACAGCAGTGCGGCGACGATGTACGCCGCCGTGGCAGCAGTCTCTACCGTGAACATGAGGATCCGTTCCGAAAGTCTTCAGGGAAAGGGGGCGCAGGCTCAGCTGCGGGAGAACATCGCGAGCATCCGGCGGGTCACCGCGAAGCCGCCGAAGACGTTGATGCTGGCCAGCAGGATCGCCACGGTAGCCAACACGGTGATGGCCAGGTCGTGTGTGCCGATCTGCAGCAGCGCGCCGACGACGATGATTCCCGAGATCGCATTGGTCACCGACATCAATGGCGTGTGCAGTGCGTGGTGCACATGACCGATCACGTAGTAGCCGATGACGATCGCCAGTGCGAACACCATCAGGTGTACCTGTAGTGCGGCCGGTGAGACCGCGATGAAGGCGAACAGTGCGGCGGCGGCGGCGAACGTCAGGCCGATCCGGCGCTGCGTCGACATCGGTTCCTTGGCCTTCGGCGCCTCGACCGGGGCGGCGGCAGCGGCCGCTGGGGCGGCCGAGACCTGCACCGGTGGCGGCGGCCAGGTGGTCTGGCCGTCGCGCACGACGGTCACCGAGCGCTGCACGACGTCGTCGAAGTCGAGGGTGAGCTGCCCGTCCTTCTCGGGGGTGAGCAGCTTGAGCAGGTTGACCAGGTTGGTGCCGTAGAGCTGGGAGGCCGTTGCGGGCAGCCGCCTGGCCAGATCGGTGTAGCCGATGATGGTCACGCCGTTGTCGGTGACGATCGCCTGGTCCTTGACGGTGCCCTCGACGTTGCCGCCGTTGGTCGCTGCCATATCCACGATCACGCTGCCCGGTTTCATCGAGGCGACCATCTCCGCGGTGATGATGCGGGGTGCGGGCCGGCCGGGGATGAGCGCGGTGGTGATGATGATGTCGACGTCCTCGGCCTGCTCGGCGTACAGCGCCGCCTCGCGAGCCTTGTAGTCGTCGCCCATCTCCTTGGCGTAGCCGGTGGCCGAGATCTCGGCGGCCGCCGGGTCGACATAGAGGTATTCTCCGCCCAGGGATTTGACCTGGTCGGCGACCTCGGGCCGGGGGTCGGTGGCACGGACGATGGCGCCCATGCTGCCTGCCGCGCCGATGGCGGCCAGTCCGGCCACCCCGGCGCCGACCACGAGCACCTTGGCCGGCGGCACCTTGCCCGCGGCGGTCACCTGTCCGGTGAAGAACCGGCCGAACCTGTGCGCGGCCTCGACCACGGCGCGATACCCGGCGATATTGGCCATCGAGGACAGCACGTCCATCGACTGCGCCCGTGAGATGCGCGGCACCGCGTCCATCGCCAGCACCGTGATCGGGCGGGCGGACAGCTTCTCGACGAGTTCGGGCTTGAGCGCGGGGGAGATGAGGCCGATGACGGTGGCGCCATCCTTGACCGCGGCGATCTCGGAGTCGTCAGGCGCGTTGACCTTGAGCACCACCTCGGCGGCCCACGGATCACCGATTTCGGCGCCTGCCTCGACGTAGGCGGTATCGGAGAAGCTGGAGGCGTCGCCCGCGCCGGATTCGACGACGACCGAATAGCCGAGTTTGATGATTTGCCCGACGGTCTGCGGTGTGGCCGCGACTCGCGTCTCACCCGCGTAAGTTTCGCGCGGTATCCCGATGATCATCCGAAGAGTCTCGCATTTGCGCCCCGATCCTGCGCGCGCCCCTCATTTCGCCGGTCGGCTCAAAGCCAGTTGCGCCGCTTGAACGTCACGTAGAGCAGCAGGACCAGCGCGACGATCAGTGCCGAGCTGCTGACGAAGCCGGCGACGGTGTCGATTCCCGGGTACGCCACGTTCTGGCCGTAGAAGCCGGTGATCGCGGTCGGCACCGCGATGATTGCTGCCCAGCCGGTGAGCTTCTTCATGACGGTGTTGAGGCGGGCGTCCTGCAGCGACAGGTTGGTCTCGAACACGGTGGTGACCATGTCGCGCAGCGATTCCGTCCACTCCGAGGCGCGCAGCACGTGGTCGTAGAGGTCGGCGTAGAGCGGTTCGAGGTCCGGCGAGTTCTTGGCGTCGAGCCGTCGGTGCTGGATGGCGGCGACCACCTCGCGCGTCGGTAGCACCACGCGGCGCAGTTCCACGAGATCCTTGCGCAGCCGATATGTCCTGCGCTGAAAGCCACGTCGCGGACCGCTTTCGTCGAACAGCTCGTCCTCGAGTCCTTCGATCGCGTCATCGAGGGTCTGTACGGCCTCGAAATGTCCGTCGACGACGACGTCGAGCAGCGCGTGCACCAACGCGCCGACACCGTGCTGCTGGCCGCCGAGTTCGTCGAAGCGCTCCGAGACAGTTCCGATGTCGAAGTGGGTGTGGTCACCGTCGGAGGGCAGTCGCACGGTGATCAGCCCGCGCGGCAGCACGAAGCCCGAGATGCGGTGCTTCACCAGCGTCGAGGTGACGTCGTCACCGGCGGGTGGCGTCAGGACGTCCACGGCGTAGACGGTGAAGAACGTGTGCGTGCGGTAGATGGTCGCCTTCGTGCGTTCCATCGGGGCGACGGCGTCTTCCACGGCCCAGATATCGAGGTTCAGTTCGGCCGCGAGCGCCTTCAGCGCGTCGTGGTCGGGGTCATAGATGTCGGCCCATACCAGCTGGTCTTCGGAGGCCAGACAATCCGAGATCGCGTCGAACGTGAACTCGTCATCCCTGGATTCGCCACCCCGCCACAACCGGCCTCTCACCTTGGTCACGTCGTCATCATTCACCCGGTCTCGGTTGCGCAGCGAACGCGTATCGAGATGGAGCGACATGATCCGTTCGGCGGTCGGCGGATCGACCATGTTCCCCATGGAGTTGATGATCGAACGGGGACAGGCCCGGTGCCCGTATTGCGCGGACGTGGCTGCCTACAGATTCGTCGAGCTCGGGCCGAATCTGCTTCGGTACGAGGTGAACTGCAGAGGCTGCGGGCAGATCTACCGGGAGAGGGTCCCTCCGGTGCCGCCGAAACTCGGCGTCGTCGCCACCACCGAGCCGTGGTTACCGGTCGAGCAGGTGCCGAGTGTGCCGTTGCGTGAGCGCGTGCACGCGGGTGCCGGCATGGTCCGCGACCGCACCGCCGCTCTGACAGCCGCGGCCGCCGCCGCATTCACTCGCCGCGACGTGCCGCGGTGGTTGGCCGGCGTGCTGGCCCGCGCTCAGCGACCCTGACTCCTCGCTGTGGGTGCCTTTGCGTCGAACGGTCTAGACCGGCGGGTAGGCCGGCGGCGGGTAGACGCCGCGCAGACCCCAGGCCAACCAGCTGAAGAAGAACTCGCCCTCGTCGCTGATGTCGTAATCGGGATTAGGATCCATGGTCGCCTCCGCAGCAAGCCTGTTTCGCTGGAGTCTAGTCCCTGTGGTCGATCCGGGACAGCAAACCGCCCCATTGCATAGACTGGCCAACCAGTTGATTGGTAACTCCCGGGTTCATCCTGGTCTGCAGATAGTGAGTAGTCATGTCCACCGAGTCCGCACCCAACGGATCGTCCCGACGCGACGAATTGCTGGCGGTCGCCGCCGAGCTGTTCGCCGCGCGCGGGTACCACGGCACCCGGATGGATGACGTCGCCGAGGCGGTGGGCCTCAACAAGGCCACCGTCTATCACTACTACGCCAGCAAGTCGCTGATTCTCTGGGATATCTACAAGCGCACCGCCGACTTCACCGTCGCCGCCCTGCACGACGATCCCAGCGCCTCGGCACGGGAGATGGTGTACCACTTCACCCGCCGGCTGCTCACCGGGATCGCCAACGACCTGGAGGCCGCGGCCGTCTACTTCCAGGAGGGCCCCTACATCTCGGAGTGGTTCACCGACGAACAGGTCGCCTATATACGCAAGGCCGAGTCCACCGTCTACGAGCATGTCCGCGATGTGATCGACCGTGGTATCGCCAGCGGCGAGTTCTACGACTGCGATTCGCATGTGCTGGCGCTGGGCTATATCGGGATGACGCTGGGTGCCTACCGCTGGCTGCGCCCGCACGGCCGGCGCACCGCCCAGGAGATCGCCGTGGAGTTCAGCACCGCGCTGCTGCGGGGCCTGATCCGAGACGAGACGGTCCGCAACGAGCAGCCGCTCGGCGGTGCGCAGAAATGACGGATCTCTTCTCCCTCGACGGCAAGGTCGCGGTCGTCACCGGCGGCGGCCGCGGGATCGGCGTGTTCCTCGCCAGTCGCGCCAGCAGCTACATCACCGGTGCGGTGATCCCGGTCGACGGGGGCGTCAGCACCATCCGCTGACATCGGTGCCGGCGAGAAGGGGGTTAACCTGGCGGCATGAAGTCGACCATCCTCTCGCGCCGCGACCTGGACTTCCTGCTTTACGAATGGCTGCACGTGGAGGAGCTGATCGCCCGGCCGCGGTTCGCCGAGCACTCCCGGGAGACCTTCGACGGCGTGCTGGACCTGTGCGAGCAGCTGGCGGAGCGGTACTTTGCGCCGCACAACAAGCTCAGCGATGCGCATGAGCCTCAGTTCGACGGCACCACGGTCACCGTCATCCCCGAGGTCAAGACCGCCATCGAGGCCTTCGCCAAGGCCGACCTGCTGGGTATGAGCTTCGACGCCGAGCTCGGCGGCGCGCAGCTCCCGGCCACCGTCGCGCAGGCCGGTTTTGCATGGATCTCCGCGGCGAACACCAGTACCTCCGGGTACCTGATGCTGACCATCGCCAACGCGAACCTGATCGGCAGGTTCGGCAGCGCCGAGCAGATCGAAGCGTGGGTGAAACCGATGCTGGCGGGCCGGTTCACCGGCACCATGGCGCTCTCGGAGACCCAGGCCGGGTCTTCGCTGGCCGATATCACCACCCGCGCCGAGCCGCAGCCCGATGGCAGCTACCGGGTATCGGGCACCAAGATGTGGATTTCGGGTGCCGAGCACGAACTTTCGGAGAACATCGTCAACCTGGTACTGGCCAAGATCCCGGGTGGGCCTGCCGGCACCAAGGGCATCTCACTGTTCATCGTGCCCAAGTTCCTGGGCGACGGTACCCGCAACCGCGTGGCCATCTCGGGCCTGAATCACAAGATGGGCCAACGCGGTATCAGCAACACCGTGCTCAATTTCGACGGTGCGGCCGGGTATCTCGTCGGCGAACCGCATCGCGGTCTGGTCTACATGTTCCACATGATGAACGAGGCCCGACTCGGGGTCGGGATGGGCGCGGTGGCGCTGGGGTACACCGGCTATCTCAAGTCACTCGCATACGCCCGGGAGCGTCCGCAGGGCCGCTTGGTGAAGGATCCCGCCAGCCCGCAGGTGCCGATCATCGAACACGCCGATGTGAAGCGGATGTTGCTGGCCCAGAAGGCATATGTGGAGGGTGCGCTCGGGCTGGCGCTGTACTGCGCGCGGCTGGCCGATCTGGAGGAGTCAGCGCTGCTGGACATCCTGACACCGATCGCCAAGAGCTGGCCGTCACAGTGGTGCCTGGAGGCCAACAGCCTGGCGATCCAGGTGCTCGGCGGCTATGGCTACACCCGCGAGTACGACGTCGAGCAGCACTACCGCGACAACCGGCTCAACCCGATCCACGAGGGCACGCACGGGATTCAGAGCCTGGACCTGTTGGGTCGCAAGGTGACCCAGAATGGCGGGGCAAGTCTGGCGGCGCTGTCGGAGCGGATCGCCGCGACGGTGGCCGCTGCCGGGGACGAGCCTCTCGCGGCGCAGTTGGAAGCCGCCTGGCAGCGGCTGGTGTCGGTGACGACCACGATGCTCGGGTCCGGGGACCTCACGGCGGCGATGGCCAACAGCGCGATCTACCTGGAGGCATTCGGCCACATCGTCATCGCCTGGGTCTGGCTGGAGCAGTACCTCGCCAGCAATGGCCGGGATGACGATTTCTACGAGGGCAAGCGCCAGGCGGCCCGGTTTTTCTTCCGGTATGAACTGCCCAAGACCGCAGCGCAATTGGAGTTGCTGCAGAGCCTGGATCGCACCACGCTGGAGATGCAGAACAGCTGGTTTTGAGATCGCCCGGTTACGCCATGTGATAGCTGCACCGCTGCAACCTGTCGGCTCGACGACGCTCAGCCGAACTCGATGATCTGGCGCACCGCGTGCCCGTCGGCGAGTTCGTCCATGCCGGTGTTGATCTCATCGAGAGCGATCGTCGAGGACACCAGCTTCTCCACCGGAAGGCGTCCCGCCCGCCACAGATCGACGAACCGCGGGATATCGCGGGCGGGTACCGCCGAACCGAGGTAACTGCCGATCAACGTCCTGCCCTCGGCCACCAAGCTCAACGGCGACAACGTGATTCGGGCATCCGGGGCGGGCAGGCCGACGGACACGGTGCGCCCGCCCGGCGCGGTCAATCCGATCGCGGTCTCCAGCGCGGCGGCGTGCCCGACGGCCTCGATCACCACCTCGGCCTTGAAGTCCGCCAGCTCGGGGGAGTATGCCTCGTGCGCGCCGAGTGTGCGGGCCAGCGTCAGCTTGTCGTCCAGCCGGTCCACCGCGATGACCCGCACATCGTCATGCGCGAGAGCGGTCAGCATGGCGGACATCCCCACGCCACCCATCCCGACGATGGCCACGGTCTGCCCCGGCTTGGGCCGCCCGGCGTTGAGCACCGCCCCGCCACCGGTCAACACCGCGCACCCCAACAGCGATGCCACAACGGCTGGTACGTCCAATTCGACGGGCACCACCGAACGCCGGTCCACCACCGCATGGGTGGCGAACCCGGACACCCCGAGATGGTGGCGCACGCCGCCGCTGAGCCGGACCGCGCCGCTGAGCAGAGTGCCCGCGCCGTTGGCGGCGGTGCCCGGAATGCACGGCGCCAACCCGTCCGTCGCGCACGCGGTGCATGCACCGCAGCGCGGCAGGAACGTCATCACCACCCGTTGCCCGGGCGTCAGATCCGAAGTCCCGCCGACCTTCTCGACGATCCCGGCCGCCTCGTGTCCCAGCAGCATCGGCACCGGCCGCACCCGGTTACCGTCGACCACGGACAGATCGGAGTGGCACAGACCGGCCGCCTCGATGCGTACCAACAGCTCGCCGTCACCCGGATCGTCGAGCTCCAGATCCGTCACCGCCAACGGCCGGGAGGCGGAGTAGGGGCGGGACGCTCCGATCGTTTCCAGTACGGCACCGCGGATCTTCATGGTGCCAGCCTGACATGCTTGCCGGCATGGAACTGTCGACTGCGGACTTCGGTGTGCATTGGCCGGTGCAGACGCGGTGGACCGACAACGACATGTTCGGGCATCTAAACAACGCGGTGTACTACGAACTGTTCGACACCGCCATCAACGCCTGGATCGGCACCCGGGCCGGCGTCGACGCGGCGACCGCGCCCTGCCTGGGAATGGTCGCCGAATCGAGCTGCCGCTACTTCGCCGAGCTGAAGTTCCCCTCGGACCTGGTGGTCGGACTCGCGGTCACCCGGCTGGGCAACAGCAGTGTCACCTACCGCACCGGGCTGTGGGCCAAGGATGACGCCCGGTTGGCCGCCGCCGGCAGCTGGGTGCACGTGTACGTCGACCGCGAGAGCCGGCGCCCCGTCCCGATTCCGGCCGAGATCCGGACACTGCTGCAGACCGCCGTGACCGATTGACTCGGCATTCCGGGCGGGGAAGTGCGAGTGGGCCGCACCCTCACCGCAGAGCCAACGCAGCGGGCGACCCCGATATGCTCGCCGAATGCCGATCGTCAGCAAGACCGTCGAGGTCTCCGCACCTGCCGCCGCGATCATGGCGATCGTCGCGGACTTCGAGGCCTACCCGCAGTGGAACGAAGAGGTCACCGGCGCGTGGGTGCTGGCCCGGTACGAGGATGGCCGCCCCAGCCAGCTGCGGCTGGACACCACGGTGGCCGGCATGGACGGCACCTATATCCAGGCCGTGTACTACCCGGGCGACAACCAGATCCAGACCGTGATGCAGCAGGGCAACCTGTTCTCCAAGCAGGAGCAGCTGTTTGCCGTCGTCGACATGGGCCCGACGAGCCTGCTCACCGTGGACATGGATGTCGAGGTGTCCATGGCGGGGATCCCGGCGATGATGGTCAAGAAGGTCGCGAACGACGCACTCGAGCACCTGGCCGGCAATCTGAAGACCCGCGCCGAAGCGCTCAGCGCATAACCGCCGATCCCGGTGTCGCCATAATGTGACCGCGGCGACGCACTGTTGGACCAAACATAGACATTGCGCAGGCCCGTTGCGCATCCCGATCGAAAGAGCCTTCGCGTTGACCGCTCAGACCGAACAGCCCTATCTCGCCCGTCAGCAGAACTGGTCCAACCAGCTGGCCCGGCACGCAATGATGCAGCCGGGAAAGACGGCGCTGAGATTTCTCGGCCACACCACCACATGGGCCGAACTCGACGAGCGGGTCACCAAACTGGCCGGGGCGCTGCAGCGACGCGGTGTCGGACCCGGGGACCGGGTGCTCATCCTGATGCTCAACCGCACCGAGTTCGTCGAGTCCTTCCTGGCCGCCAACCGGCTCGGCGCCATCGCGGTCCCGGTGAACTTCCGGATGACCCCGGGAGCCCTGCTCGACGTGCTTCAGGCCGAGGAAGTGACCGGCATCTTCCTGGTGCCCGCGCAGTGGCAGGCAGTCTGTGCGGCCCAGCGCGCACAGCCGCGCAACCTCCGACTGAGGGTGCTCTCCTGGGGTGCGGCGCCAGCATCCGACACGTTGCTGAAGGACATGGCCGAAACCTTCCCCGGCGCCCTTATCCTCGCCGCATTCGGTCAGACCGAGATGTCCCCGGTGACTTGTATGTTGTTGGGGGACGATGCAATTCGCAAGCTCGGCTCGGTCGGTCGGGTCATCCCGACGGTATCGGCCCGCATCGTCGACGAGGATATGAACGAGGTCCAGATCGGTCAGGTCGGCGAGATCGTCTACCGTGCGCCGACCCTGATGTCGGGCTACTGGAACAACCCGAAGGCCACCGCCGAGTCGTTCGCGGGCGGCTGGTTCCACTCCGGCGACCTCGTTCGCCAGGACGAGGAGGGTTACATCTGGGTAGTCGACCGTAAGAAGGACATGATCATCTCCGGGGGCGAGAACATCTACTGCGCGGAGGTGGAGAACGTTCTGGCTGCTCACCCGGCAATTGCCGAGGTCGCGGTGATCGGGCGTCCGCACCGGAAATGGGGCGAGGTTCCGGTCGCTGTTGTGGTTTTGTCCGCGGCGCGACTCACGCTCGCCGAACTCGACGATTTCCTCACCGAGAGGTTAGCCAGGTACAAGCACCCCAAGGCGCTGGAGATCGTCGATGCGCTGCCCCGAAATCCGTCGGGCAAGGTCCTCAAGACGGAACTGCGCTCGGTCTTCGGCGTGGATCTTCATTGACGCCGACGAAAGTTCTACTTCGGCAACGGTTTCCGCAACGGCTTCGGAGAGGAAACCGGGACTGATGTCTTTGGCTAACAGTTGAGGTGTGGAAAAGCCAATGTGCAATACCGCCGGTATCGGATAAGGTACAGTCCTGTGATCTAGCTTACTACCAACCGGTAGGTAGGCCAGCATCACACACTCATGAACGCAGAGTGATGAACGCAGAGTTTAGTGCAAGGGCGAGGAGGGGGCGTGCGACAGGTAGCGCCGCTACGCGACGGGTTCGGTTCTGAGGTGCGCTGGTGACGGTGGGTAATGGTCTGGTCGACTACTGCAAGGAACAGCTCGACAAACCGCTGACCATGGCCGGCGGTTTCTTCAAGCTGTCCGTGCTGACCGGTAAGGCACTGGTAACCCGGCCCTTCCAGTTCAAGGAATTCGTGCTGCAGAGCTGGTTCCTGATCCGGGTGGCGTTCCTGCCGACGCTGGCGGTGTCCATCCCGCTCACGGTGCTCATCATCTTCACGCTCAACATCCTGCTCGCCGAGTTCGGTGCGGCCGACGTCTCGGGCGCCGGCGCGGCGCTCGGCGCCGTCACCCAACTCGGGCCGCTGGTCACCGTGCTTGTCGTCGCGGGTGCGGGATCCACGGCCATCTGCGCCGACCTCGGGGCCCGTACCATCCGCGAAGAGATCGACGCCATGGAGGTGCTCGGCATCGACCCCATCGAACGCCTCGTCGCGCCCCGTGTCGTCGCGGCAACGTTCGTGGCCTTCCTGCTCAACGGCGCGGTGATCACCATCGGCCTCGTCGGCGGGTACTTCTTCGGTGTCTACATCCAGAACGTCAACGCCGGCGCCTACGTCTCCACGCTGACGCTGCTCACCGGTTTCCCGGAGGTGTTGATCTCGGTCATCAAGGCCACCCTGTTCGGACTCATCGCCGGGCTGGTCGGCTGCTACCGGGGACTGACCGTCGCCGGCGGACCGAAGGGTGTCGGGACCGCGGTGAACGAGACCCTGGTGCTCTGCGTGGTCGCACTGTTCGCGGTCAACGTGGTGCTGACCACCATCGGCGTCCGCTTCGGAACGGGACGCTGACGTGAGCAAAGCTTGCGAGCGAACCATCGCCACTGAATACGGCCGCCGAGCCTGCGAGGCTGACGCATGAGTACAGCTGACGCATGAGTACAGCTACAGTCCTGCGAACACGCTTCCCGCGCGCGTTCAACCGCACCCGCGGGTTCGCCGGTGTGCCGGCCCGGTTCCTCGACAGCATCGGTCATGTCGCCTGGTTCGTGGTGCAGGCGGTCGGCTCGCTGCCGCACGCGTTCAGGAATTACCGCCGCGAGGCGCTGCGGTTGGTCGCCGAGATCGGCATGGGCACCGGGGCGATGGCCGTCATCGGTGGCACCGTCGCGATCATCGGGTTCGTCACGCTCTCGGCGGGCTCCCTGATCGCCATCCAGGGCTTCGCCTCCCTGGGCAATATCGGTGTCGAGGCCTTCACCGGCTTTTTCGCCGCCCTGGCCAACATCCGCGTCGTCGCGCCCGTCGTCACCGGGCTGGCCATGGCCGCCACCGTCGGCGCCGGCGCCACCGCGGAGCTCGGCGCCATGCGCATCAGCGAGGAGATCGACGCGCTGGAAGTGATGGGCATCAAGTCGATCTCGTACCTGGTGTCCAGCCGGCTGGTGGCAGGCGCCATCGTCATCGTCCCGCTCTACGCGATGGCGATCCTGCTGTCCTTCCTGTCCGCTCAGCTGGTCACTACGGCGATCTATTCACAGTCGGTCGGTACCTATGAGCACTACTTCCACACGTTCCTCCGCGTCGACGACGTCATGTGGTCGTTCCTGGAGGTGATCGTCATGTCGATGATCATCATGTTGAACCACTGCTACTTCGGCTACTTCGCCAGTGGCGGCGCGGTGGGCGTGGGCGAGGCGGTGGGTCGCTCGATGCGCACCTCGCTGATCGCCATCGTGGTGGTCGTCCTGTTGGCCTCGTTGGCGCTGTACGGCACCGACCCGAACTTCAACCTCACGGTGTAGCCATGACGACATCACGGGCGCCTCTCAACAAGCCCAGGACCCCGCCCTACAAGTTGGCCGGTCTGGTGCTCCTGCTGATCAGTGCGCTGATCCTCGGCCTCACCTGGCTGCAGTTCCGCGGCGTCTTCGAGAAGCGGGTACAGCTGACGGTGATGGCCGAACGTGCCGGTCTGGCCATGGACCCCGGCTCGAAGGTCACCTTCAACGGGGTGCCGATCGGGCGCCTCACCAAGGCCGGTGTGGTGACCGTCGGAGATGTTCCCAAGGCTAAGCTCACCCTTTCTGTGGACCCGAAGTATCTGTCGCTGATCCCGGCCAATGTGGAGGCCGAACTGCGGGCCACCACCGTCTTCGGCAATAAGTACATCTCCTTCCTGTCGCCGAGCAACCCGGCCTCCACTCGCCTGGCCGCCGGCGCGAACATCGAGGCCTCCGGCACGACCACCGAGTTCAACACCCTGTTCGAGACGATCATGAAGATCTCCGAGCAGATTGATCCGGTGAAGCTCAACCAGACCCTTACTGCCGCCGCGCAGGCGCTCGACGGACTTGGCGACAAGTTCGGGCAGTCCCTGGTGGACGGCAATGACATTCTCGGCGAGCTGAATCCACGGATGCCGCAGATCCGTCGTGATGTCACCGGCCTGGCGGATTTGGCCGGTGTCTACTCCGATTCCGCGCCGGACCTGTTCGACGGCCTGGCCAACGCGGTCACCACCGCCCAGGCCTTCAATGACGAGCGGGCCACTATCGATCAGGCGCTGATGGCGGCGGTCGGCTTTGGGAACACCGGTGCCGAGATCTTCGAGCGTGGTGGCCCGTATCTGGTGCGCGGTGCGGAGGATCTGCTGCCCAGCACGAAGTTGCTGGACTACTACAGCCCCGAGTTACTCTGCGCCGTCCGCAACATCCACGACGTGGCGCCCAAACTCGCCGCGCTGCTGGGTGGTAACGGCTACTCGCTGAGGACGCGTTCCTCGGTGCTCGGCGCCGGAAACCCATATGTGTTCCCGGACAACCTGCCTCGCGTTAACGCACGAGGCGGACCCGGTGGGCGGCCCGGCTGCTGGCAGCCGATCACCCGCGACCTATTTCCAATGCCGTACCTGGTGATGGACACCGGCGCCAGCCTCGCGCCGTACAACCACTTAGAACTCGGCCAGCCGATGATGACCGAGTACGTCTGGGGACGCCAAGTGGGGGAGAACACGATCAACCCATGAGTATTAGAGGAACGCTCTTCAAACTGGCTGCGATATCGGCGGTGCTGCTCGCCTTCACCGGGATCATCTTCGTGGTGTTCGCCCAGCTCCGGTTCGACCGCACCACCGGCTATTCGGCGGTTTTCGAGAACGCCAGCGGCCTGCGCGCCGGACAGTTCGTGCGCGCCTACGGCGTCGAGGTCGGCAAGGTCGAGGACGTCGCCCTCATCGACGGCGGCGACCGGGTCCGGGTTGACTTCGAGGTGGAGCGCAACCTGCAGCTGTTCCAGGAGACCACCGCCGCGATCCGCTACCTGGATCTGATCGGCAACCGCTATGTGGAGCTGCGCCGCGGCGACAGCGACGTGGTGCTACCCGGCGGCGGCACCATCCCGGTGGAACGCACCGAACCTGCACTCGATCTCGACGCTCTGGTCGGCGGGTTCCGTCCGCTGTTCAAATCCCTTGATGCGGACAAGGTCAACAGCATTGCGACCTCGATCATCACCATCTTCCAGGGCCAGGGCGGGACGATCACCAACATCCTGGACCAGACCTCGGAGCTTACCTCCGCGCTGGCAGACCGCGATCAAGCCATCGGCGAGGTCATCACGAACCTCAACACCGTCCTGGACACCACCGTCAAACACCAGAAGCAGTTCGACGACACGTTGAAGAACTTCGAGACGCTGATCACCGGGCTGAAGAACCGTGCCGAGCCGATCGGCTCCTCGGTGGCCGCCATCAGCAATGCCGCCGGGTCGCTGTCGGATCTGCTGGCCGACAACCGGCCGCTGTTGCAGGGCACCGTCGGATATCTGGAGACCATCCAACAGCCGCTGATCGATCAGCTCGATCAGGTCAACGACGTCGTCAGGCAGATCCCGGCCGCGCTGCGGATCATCGGCCGCGCCGGCGGCATCTACGGCGACTTTTTCAACTTCTACGCCTGCGATATTACGCTGCGGCTCAACGGCCTTCAGCCGGGAGGGCCGGTCCGCTCCGTCAAGTTGACCAGCCAGCCGACGGGTAGGTGCACACCGCAATGAGGACAATCCAGGGTTCGGATCGCATCCGTAGGGGTGTGATGGGCGTGGTGACGGTGGCACTCGTCATCGGCGTCGGTTCCAGCATCACCAGCGTGCCGATGCTGTTCGCGGTGCCGACCTACTACGCACTGTTCAACGACACTGGCGGCCTGAATGTCGGCGACAAGGTGCGCATCGCCGGCGTCGACGTTGGCACCGTGCAGAGCATGGAGATCAAGGGTGACAAGGTCGAGATCGGCTACACCCTCGGCGGCCGTCAGATCGGCACCGAGAGCCGTGCGGCCATCCGTACCGATACCGTGCTGGGCCGCAAGAACATCGAGGTCGAACCGCGCGGTGACAGGCTGCTGAAACCGCGTGGCTTCCTGCCGGTGGAGCAGACCCAGACGCCGTATCAGATCTACGACGCGTTCTTCGACGTCACCGAGGCGGCGTCCGGCTGGGACACCCAGGCCATCAAGCAGTCGCTGAATGTGTTGTCCGAGACCGTCGATCAGACCTCACCGCACCTGCAGTCCGCGCTCGAAGGCGTGCAACGGTTGTCCGACACGCTCGGCCGGCGCGATGACGAGCTCAAGCATCTGCTGGCCAATGCCAACAAGATCGCCACCGTCCTCGGGGACCGCAGCGGTCAGGTGAACGCGTTGTTGGTCAACGCGCAGACCCTGCTCGCCGCGGTGAACGACCGCAGCCAGGCCGTCGACCTGCTGCTGGAGCGCATTTCCGGTGTGTCCGAGCAGATTAACGGGTTGATCGACGACAATCCGAACCTGAATAAGGTGCTGACCCAGCTCAACACGGTCAGCGATACCCTGGTGGAGCGTAAGCAGGACCTCGTCGACGCCCTCAGCACCGCAGGCGGGTTCATCACCGCACTGGCCGAGTCGCTGGCCTCGGGCCCGTACTTCAAGGTGATGCTCGCCAACCTGCTGCCGCCCACGCTGCTGCAGCCCTTCGTTGATGCGGCGTTCAAGAAGCGCGGTATCGATCCGGAGGAGTTCTGGCGCAACGCCGGTCTGCCCGCATTCCAGTTCCCGGATCCTAACGGCACCCGTTTCGAGAACGGCGCACCGCCGCCGGCACCGCGGGTGCTCGAAGGCACCCCGGAATTCCCGGGCCCCGCCGTGCCACCCGGATCGCCGTGCTCCTACACTCCGCCGGCCGACGGTTTGCCGCGCCCCGGTGACCCGTTGCCGTGTGCTCGGCTGGATCAGGGCCCGTACGGCCCGGTGCCCGGCGGATTCCCGCCACCGGTGGGTGTGCAGACCGCCGATCCCAACGCGCACGGAATCGGACCCAATCCGGGTGTGCCGAGCGCGGCCATCCCCGGTCAGGTGGCTCCCAACGTGCCGGGCACCCCGGTGCCTATCGCACCCGGTCCGCCGGGGGCACGCACCGTGCCGGTCGGTCCGCCGGGGGTTCCGGCCCCGCCGGGACCCATCCCGAGCCGCGCACCGCTACCTCCGCCGCTGCCGGGACCACCCCCACCGGCCGGTCCGGGCCAGCAGCTCTCGCCGGTGGGCACCGAGCCGCTTCCCGGCAACCCGCCGTTCCTTCCGCCTGGATCGCAGGATAGGGCCGAGTAGATGTCGACGATCTTCAACATCCGCAACATCCAGTTGCCGCGCGTCTCGAGAGCGGCCGTCATCATGGGAGCCATCGTGCTGGCGGTCGCCGTCGGTGCAGCCGCCGTGGGCTGGAACGTCTACGAGAAGCTGACCACCACCGCGGTCACCGCCTACTTCCCGCAGGTACTGGCGCTGTACCCGGGCGACAAGGTGCTCATCATGGGTGTCAAGGTCGGCTCGATCGACTCGATCGAGCCCGACGGCGACCGGATGAAGGTCGTCCTGCACTGGGACAGCAAGTACAAGGTTCCCGAGGACGCGAGCGCCTCGATCCTCAACCCGTCCCTGGTGGCGTCCCGGGTCATCCAGCTGTCACCGCCCTACACCGGTGGGCCGGCGATGCAGGACGGCGCGGTGATCGACGAGGATCGGACTCAGATCCCGATCGAGTACGACGAACTGCGCGATCAGGTCACCCGGCTGCTGGCGGATCTCGGTCCGACACCTGATCAGCCGAAGGGTCCCTTCGGTGACATCGTCGAATCGTTCGCCGACGGTTTCGAGGGCAAAGGCGAGCAGTTCAACAAGACGCTCAAGGGTCTTTCGGATGCGGTGACCGCGCTCAACGAGGGCCGCGGTGACTTCGTCGGGATCGTGAAGAGTTTGGCCGTGTTCGTCAACGCGCTGCACAAGAGCGATCAGCAGTTCGTGGCGCTCAACGACGATCTGGCGCAGTTCACCAATTCGTTCACCAACACCGACCGGGAGGTCGCCACGGCTCTGGGCAAGCTGAACTCGGTACTGGCCGCCACCCGGCGGCTCCTCGACGAGAACGCCACGCCGCTCACCAACGATGTCAACAACCTGGCGGAGGCGACGAACGCGATCTTGCAGCCCACGCCCCGCGACGGCCTGGAAACCACTCTGCACGTCCTCCCCAACTTGCTGGCCAACGTGATGAACATCGTGCCGCCGAACCAGGGCGGCCTCGTCACCGTGCCGGTACTGCCCGGCCTCACGAACTTCTCCAATCCGCTGAGCTTCATCTGCAGCTCGATCCAGGCCGGCAGTCGGCTCGGCTACCAGGAGTCCGCGGAGCTGTGCGCGCAGTATCTGACGCCGGTGTTGGACGCGATGAAGTTCAACTTCCTCCCGTTCGGGGTGAACCTGGCCGCCGGCGCGATGACGCTGCCGAAACAGATTGCGTACTCGGAGCCGCGGCTGCGTCCGCCCCCAGGCTACAAGGACACCACCGTGCCGGGCATCTTCGCCCGCGACACCCTGTTCTCGCACGGCAACCATGAGCCCGGCTGGATCGTGGCGCCCGGTATGCAGGGCGTCGAGGTGCAGCCGTTCACCGCGAACATGCTGACCCCGGATTCGTTGGCCGCGTTGCTCGGTGGGCCCGATATCGTGGCACCGCCGGCACCGCCGGCCCTCGGTGTGCCGCCGGGTGGTAACCTGACCGGCCCTCCGAATGCGTACAGCGAGAACACCCCGCTGCCGCCGCCGTGGTATCCGCAGCCCGGGCCGCCGCCCATCCCGGCGCCGGGTGTGATCCCCGGGGATCCGCCGCCGGCCGCACCGGTGGCCGCGCCCGCAGCACCCGCTGCGCCGGCACCGCCCGGGCCTGCGCTGCCTGCTGAGTCAGGTGGCGCGTGATGAGCCGTAACTGGAAAAAGCTGGGTACCCGCACGGTCGCGCTCGCCGCGGCGGGGCTGATGCTCAGCGGATGTGGGCAGTGGCGCGGTATCGCGAACGTGCCATTGCCGGGCGGTCCGGGCTCGCAGTCCGGGCACTCGACGATTTACATCCAGATGCCGGAGACGTTGGCGCTCAACGCCAACAGCCGGGTCCGGGTCGCCGACGTGTTCGTCGGCCGGGTGCGCAAGATCGAGCTGAAGAACTGGGTGCCGCTGCTGACGGTGGATCTCGAGCCCGGCGTCGAGTTGCCGAAGAACGCGTTGGCCCGTATCGGCCAGACCTCACTGCTGGGTTCCCAGCACGTCGAGCTGGACCAGCCGGAGGATCCGTCGCCGGACCCGCTGCGCGACGGGGACACCATCCCGCTGGAGCGTTCGTCGGCGTTCCCGACCATCGAGCGGACGTTGGCCAGTATCTCCGGCATCCTCACCGGCGGTGGCATCCCGAACATCGAGGTCATCCAGAACGAGGTCAACGCGATCCTCACGGGGCGCTCGGGTGAGATCCGGGAGTTCCTCAACCGGCTCGACACCTTCACCTTCGAGCTGAACCAGCAGCGCCAGGACATCACCCGTGCCATCGATTCGACCGATCGGCTGCTGTCCATCGTCGCCGATCGCAGCGAGACGCTGGACCGGGTGCTCACCGAGTTCCCGCCGCTGATCCAGCATTTCGCGGAGACCCGGGATCTGTTCGCCGATGCGGTGACGGCCCTGGGCAGGTTCGGCGCGTCCGCCGACGCGACGGTGAGCGGCAAAACCAATGCCAACCTCAACACCAACCTGAAGAACCTGCAGCGTCCGCTGCGGGAACTGGGGAAGGCCTCGCAGTATCTGGTGGGTGCGCTGAAGCTGGGGCTGACGGTGCCGTTCAACATCGAGAATCTCTCAAAAGCGGTCCGCGGTGACTACATCAACGTCTCGCTCAACGTCGACCTCACCCTGAGTGCCATCGACAACGCGTTCCTGTCGGGTACCGGTATATCGGGCATGCTGCGGGCACTGGAACAGGCTTGGGGCCGCGATCCGGCGACGATGATCCCGGACGTGCGCTTCACGCCGAACGCGAACAACGCTCCCGGCGGCCCGCTGATCGAAAGGTCGGAATAACACGTGCTGCTGACCCGAATGATCAAGACCCAGTTGCTCATCTTCGTCGCGCTGACGGTGGTGGCACTGGTGGTGCTGTCGCTGGTCTACCTGCGGTTGCCCGCCTACGCCGGCATCGGCATGTACCGCCTGTATGCGAATCTGCCCAACTCGGCCGGTCTGTACGAGACGGCCAACGTCACCTTCCGCGGCACCACCGTCGGCAAGGTCATCGAGGTGCAGCCCACCGAACAGGGTGCCCGGGTGACGATGAACATCGACAACGGCACCAAGGTGCCCGTCGACACCGTCGCCAACGTGCACTCGGTGTCGGCGGTCGGTGAGCAGTTCCTGGATCTGGTCTCCACCGAGAACACCGGGCAGTACTTCAACGCCGGCGACACCATCGCCAAGGGCCGGGTGCCCGCGCAGGTCGGACCCGCGCTCGACTCGGCACAGCGGGCCCTGGCGGCGCTGCCGGAGGAGAAGATCAACGTCCTGCTCGACGAGACGGCCAAGGCGGTCGGCGGTCTCGGGCCGTCACTGCAACGCCTCGTCGACGGCACCCAGGCACTGGCCGGCGACTTCAGGGGGAACTTGCCCGCGGTCACCGATATCGTCGAGAACTCCGCGTCGATCATCGATTCCCAGGTGAACTCCCGGGACGCGATCTCCCAGTGGTCCGCCAACCTGAACACCATCTCCGCCCAGACCGCGGAGCAGGACGCCGCGCTGCGCAGCGTCCTGCAGCAGGCCGCACCCACCGCCGATCAGCTCAAGGCGGTGTTCAGTGATGTGCGGGAGTCGTTACCGCAGACGTTGGCCAACCTCGAGGTCGTCATCGACATGCTCAAGCGGTACAACAAGAACGTCGAGCAGGTGCTTGTCACGCTTCCGCAGGGCGGGGCGATCGCACAGACCGCGTCGATCGTCGCCCCGGAGGCCCTGCTGCACTTCGCCCTCGCAATCAACGCCCCACCACCTTGCCTGACCGGTTTCCTGCCCGGCTCGCAGTGGAGGGCACCGGCGGACACCAAGACCGAACCGGTGCCGACGGGCCTGTACTGCAAGATCCCGAAGGATGCGCCCAACGCCGTACGTGGTGCGCGTAACTACCCGTGCGCCGATGTGCCGGGCAAGCGGGCCGCCAGCCCGCGGGAGTGCCGCAGCGAGGAGCCCTACACGCCGCTGGGCACCAACCCCTGGTACGGCGACCCGAACCAGATTGTCGACTGCCCCGCGGCTGGTGCGCGCTGCACCCAGCCGGTCAACCCCGGTCAGGTGATCCCGGCACCGTCGATCAACAACGGGATGAACCCGCTGCCGGCCAGCCAGCTGCCACCGCCGGAGTCGACGCTGCCGACCAGCGACCCGTTGACCCCGCCCGGCCAGGGCACGGTCACCTGCAGTGGACAGCAACCCAACCCCTGCATCTACACTCCGGCGTCAGGTCCGTCTGCGGTTTACAGCCCGTCCAGCGGTGAGGTGGTCGGACCCGACGGCGTCAAATTCTCCGTCACCAACTCGAGTAATCCAGGAGATAACGGATGGAAGGAGATGCTGGCACCCGCCGGCTGAACCCCACCGACAACCCGACCGACGAAGACACGAAAGATGACGACCTCACGGCCGACGAGGCCGCGGAGACGGCGCCGCTGGATTCCCCGGAAGAACGTGCGGGTACCGACCACGGCCGCCTGGGACGCGGCTGGCTGACCACGATCTGCGTGGTGCTCTTCCTGCTGGCGGCGAGCCTGGCCGGTGGCGGTTATCTGCTGGGGCAGTCCAACGCCCACAGTGATCAGATCGCCCGTGATGACGCGGTGGCGCTGCGGGCCGCCAAGGACTGCGTGACGGCCACGCAGGCGCCCGACACCGCCTCGATGGGCGCCGCGCAGGCCAGGATCGTGGACTGCGCGACGGGTGACTTCGGCGCCCAGGCGGTGTTCTACAGCTCGGTCATGCTGGAGGCCTATCAAGCGGCCAACGTTGAGGTCGAGGTGGCCGATCTGCGTGCCGCGGTCGAGCGTCACCATGATGACGGCTCCGTCGACGTACTGGTGGCTGTGCGCACCAAGGTGACCAACTCCGAGACCGCGGATCAGGAGCAGGGCTACCGGCTGCGGATCACCATGCAGCGCGCCGACGGCACCTACAAGATCGCCAACCTCGTCCAAGTCACCTCATGACGGCCGTGCTCGACGAGATGCAGGAGTCTCAGACGGACGTGGCAGCGGTCCCGGCATCCTGGGGTGCCAGGGCGGGCGCACTGGGCATCGACGTGCCATTCGGGGTGGCGCTGATCGTCACGCTGGCACTGCTGGCCTGGACCGCGCCGCTGATGGGCTGGCTGTGGTGGGTCTATGTGGTGGTGGCGGTGCTGGCGGGTGTGGCGATGATGGTCAACCGCTGGGTTCTTCCGACGATCACAGGCTGGACGGTCGGCCGCGCCGTGACCGGTATCCGGGTGCTGCGCCGCGACGGTGCCGCCGCAGGCACCGGCCGGCTGCTGGCGCGCGATATCGCTCATCTACTCGACACCGCGGCGGCGTTCCTGGGCTGGTTGTGGCCGCTGTGGGACCGGCGGCACCGGACCTTTGCAGACCTGTTGCTGCGCACCGAAGTTCACCGGGTCGGTGAACCCGGACGGAACGTGCGCCGGCCGGTGGCGATCGGGCTGGTGTCCGCCACGCTGCTGTGCGCCGTCGCGACCGCTGCCGGCTATCTGGTGGTGTACCGCCAGGACCGCGCTCTGGGGACCGCGCGTACCGAGATCGCCGCGCAGGGCGCCCACATCGTCGAACAGATCCTGAGCTACGCCCCGGACACCGCCAAGGACGATTTCGTCCGGGCGCAGTCGCTGGCCAGCGATATCTACCGGCCGCAACTTATCCAGCAGCAGGAGGCGGTGCAGAAGGCTCCGCTGGTGTCCAATGAGTACTGGGCCGTCAACGGCGTGGTGCTGGAACAGCCCGCGCTGACGACGAACACCGCATCGATGTTGTTGGCGATGCAGGGACAGCGCGGCAGCGACCCGAACGCCATGCGGTTCATCAGCGCCACGGTGCGGGCGGACTTCGTGAAGACCGGTGATCAGTGGCAGGTGCAGAATCTGTCCGTACTGACCAAGCCGTACACCGGGGGCGGCCAATGAGCCCGCGCCGTATCGTCGATGCCGGCGCACCGGAGTACTTCAACGCGCCGGACGATCCGCCCACCCGGTGGGGTCTGCCGCTGGTCGCGGGAATCTCCGCATCGGTGATCGCCGTGACGCTGGGCCTCGCCACGTTCATGACGGTCGCGCACGAATCCGACCGCCGGACCAGCATCAGAGATGCCGATGCGCTGGGCTATGTGAGGGCCTTCATGAGGGCTTACACCACACTGGATCCGTTCAACGCCAACGATTACGCCGAACGGATACGCGCACACGGCACCGGGGAGTTCGTCAAGACGTTCACCGAGAAGCAGAACGAGATCGTGCTGCAGGTGGCCCGCAACGAACCCACCACCGGTGAGGTGCTGGACGCCGGTGTACAACGGTGGAACGACGACGGCAGCGCCGAGGTGCTGGTCGCGACCAAGATGACCACCACCACCCCGGACGGCAAGCAGACCATCGAGACCGGAAGTCGTTGGGTGGCAACGGCGATCAAGGAGGGACAACAGTGGAAGATCAGCCGCCTGATTCAGGTGATCTGACCACCGAGGCGGACGCCGACGTCGAGACCGAAACCGCGACCCAGACCGACGACGCGGTGACCGACGATGCGGTGACCGACGATGCGGTGACCGACGATGCCGCCGCTGAACCCGTGCTGGTCCCGCACCGCACGCCGGGCCGCGGCGTGAAGGTGGCGACCGTGGCCGGCGCCGCGGTGTTCGTCGCCGCCGCCGCATTCGCCGGGGCCAACGCGGCGCCGTACCTGACCGACCGCGCGCTGGTTCACGTGAAGCTCGATATCGCGGGCACCGCCGCCGATGCCATCACCACGTTGTGGACGTACACACCCGAGGACATGGAGACCCTGCCCGACCGGGCCGCCAAGTACCTCGGCGGGGATTTCCAGGCCGAGTACCGCAAGTACATCGACGCGATCGCCGCACCCAACAAGCAGGCCCAGGTGTCCAACAACACTCAGGTGCTCGGCGCCGCGGTGGAATCGCTGGACACCGACAGCGCGTCAGCGATCGTCTACACCAACTCGGTGGCGACCAGTCCGGTGACCAAGAACATCCCGTCGCTGCGCTACCTGTCCTACCGGCTGAACATGGAGAAACGCGGGACCGACTGGCTCATCACCCAGATGAACGCCGTCACCTCACTGGATCTGACGCCCAGGCTGTAGCGGCTGCCCGGGCGCGTTCCTGTCGACGCAGTGAGCGTGCTGGTGGCACCGGCCATCCCATGAAACTTCACGGCTAGTTTAAGGCCAACCAGCTGGGTAGCGCGCGTTCCCGGGAGTCGCACAGCACCTGCAAGGTGTCACACGAGCCCTTGGGTACGCCCGCGCCCGCCCACATGCCGCCGGTATCACGGCGCAGCACGATCGACGAGGACCCGCCGCCGTCGAGCAGCAGCGCGGTGTCACTTCCCAAGCCGCGGAACAGGTCCTGTATCTGGTCGGGTCTGTAGCTGCCGCCCTGGAAGACGTACATCTCGTCGCGGTCGCGGGCATAGGCCAGCGCGGTACGCGCCGCCGAGGGGCCGGGATCGTTCATCTGCCCGGTATCGCCGGGGGCGAGCAGCCCGAGACCGCTGACGGCGACGAACCGGGTGCCCCTATTGATCAGATCGGTGATGACCGGGCCGGCCGCATCGAAGTCGTCGCCCGAACGCGGCGTCACGACGAACGGCGCTCCCGCGACCGGCAGGATCATGGTGGACAGCGGCGTCCAGACCTCGTCGCCTCCCGACAGACCCTGCTTCCCGGCGTAGGCGACGGTCCCGGTGAGTGGAACGTTGACGCGGCCGAGCCCGCGGGTGTTGTCCACATAGGCGCCCAGCGGTGAGCTGCAACCGGTGGTCTTCCACGACCCGCGTTGCTGCCCGCGAATATCGAAGAAGTTGGCGTTGATGGCAATGGTGGGCTCTCCCAATGCCTGCCAGGCCGCGATGGGCGTGTAGAGCTCCGATGCCTGCACCAGCCCGTCTCCGGTGCGGGCACCTGGAGTGCGCTCGCAGCGGGACTGGTAGCCGTTGTGGCTGTCCGCGAGCAGTCGTGGCGCCAGCCGCTGGGAGGCGGATTTGATGATCATCAGGTGACCACCGCCGCTGCTTTCGTACCAATTGCCCGCGGCATCGAGCAGCGGTGTCGGGTTGCCGCCACCGAAGTTGTACACCAGATACGACCCGCGGGTGTTGGCGATCGCGGTCGCCAGCAACGTCCGGCCGTCGGCGGCGTTCGCGATCGGCGCACCCGTGGTCGTCGCCAGCGCCGCGGTGACCGCGAGCGCGGCGATGCCGGCGGTGAGGCGCCGGAGACGGGCGACAGCGTTCGGCACGGCGATCCCTTCGAAGTGGCGCGGACAGGAGACTCAGATTAATCACACCAGCAACTCTGTCAGCTTGCGTCACAAGGTCGTCACAGCTGGGCATCGGGTTATCGGCGTGAAGCCCAGCGGAATTGGGTACTGCTGCCGGACTCAGGCCGGCGGCGTCAGCCTGTACACCGCGTCGGCATAGTCGTCGGTGATGTAGACCGCGCCGTCGGGACCGGTCACGGCGGCGACCGGCCTGCCCCAACGGGATCCGTCGGCGGACTGGAATCCGCCGACGAGCGTCTGCTGATTGCCCAGTGTGCCGTTGCGCCAATCGAGGAACGACACCTCGGGGGCCTGCGGGTTCTGCCGATTCCACGAGCCGTGCACACCGACCAGCGCGCCGGTGGTATACGGCGCGGGTAGCTGCCCGGCGGTGAAGCTCATGCCCAACGGCGCCGAATGCGCACCCAGGCTCTGCTCCACCCGCGGTAGAACGGCGCAATCGAGGGCGTCGCCATTTTCGTTTGTCTGGACATCGCGGATGAGTTCCAGATCGGCCGGGCCGCCGTCGGGATTGCAGTAGGGCCAGCCGAGTTCGCGGCCGGGGGTCAGGCGGGCCACCGATTCGGGCGGATGCTCATCGACATACGCGGGGTCCACCGCACCGGTGCGCGGGTCGGCGACGTTGTCGCGGTTGTTGACGGCGGTCCATACCGCACCGTCGGGCGCGACCGCCAGTCCGGTGCCGTTGCGCACCCCGGTGGCGAACGGTTCCATCGCGCCGCCGCCTGCGGGGACGCGCATGATGGTGGCCCGCGGTGGGGTGGCGGTGCGGTCCTCGGCCGAGACGTTGCCCGTCGACCCGATGGAGAAGTAGACATCGCCTGCGGGGTCGACGGCGACGCTCTTGAGCGCATGGGAGTAGGCGCCCCGCAGCTCGGGACTGCGCGCGTCGGGCAGCCCGTCGGCGATGGTACGGCGATCGGCGGCGGTGCCGTCGCGGTATTCGTAGGCATCGACCCGGTCGCTCTCGGCGATGTAGAGGGTATTGCCGGCGAAGGCGAGTCCGTGCGGCTGGTTGAGACCGTCCAGCAGCACGTCGGTGCGATCCGGCCGCATCGAAAGCACCTGCCCAGCACTGGGGATCGAGACGATCATCGCGCCGTCGGGCGCCCAGGCAGCCAGCCGCGGCTTCGATGTCCTGGCCCAGACCGACAGCGTCCACCCCGCCGGAACCAACGCCCGGCGAGGCTCGTCGAACGGCGCCTCGCCCATGCCTTCGGGCACGCTCACGGTCACCTCGGCCAGCCCTATGGATTGCGGTGCCGGCGCAGCAGTCGCCTGGCCCTGGCTGCCGGCGGGGCTGCCGGCCGGGGTGCCGGTCGAACAGGCGACCATCATGGCGGCACCGGCCAGCGCGCCGACGAACCTCGAAGTATCAGCCCAGCCCGGCATGCATCTCCCACACCAGGATCTCGGTCGGTTCGGTCGCGGTGACGCGCTGCCCGCCGGTCGCGGTCAGCCGCGCCGCATCGCCCTCGAGCAGTTCGCCGGCACCTTCCAGGCTCACCGCACCGCGGGGTACGAACAGATGCAGGTAGGGCGCCTGCGGGAGTTGCACCGACTCGGCGGCCTGCAAGCGCGCGCCGTGCAGGGCGGCGTACTTGTTGCCGATGGTGATGGCCGACTGGCTGCGGTGTTCGGGCATCCCGGAGGCGATGGTGACCAGTCTGCCGTGCAGTAGCTCGTCATCGATCTCGAGCTGCTGGTAGCCGGGGTCGCGACCGGACTCGTCGGGGACCACCCACATCTGCACGAAATGCACTGGCTCGCTGTGGATCTCGCGTCCGGTGAGCGTCCAGGAGTCGTTGTTCTCCGAATGCAGGATGCCGCGGCCGGCCGACATGCGCTGTGCCAGACCGGGATAGATGACACCACTGTTGCCGGTCGAATCCTGATGCACGAGCGATCCCTGCATCACCCACGTCACGATCTCCATATCGCGGTGCGGGTGGGTATCAAATCCTGCAGCCGGTGCCACTCTGTCATCGTTGTTCACCAGGTCATCGTTGTTCACCAGCAACAGGCCGTGGTGGGTGTTGTCCGGGTCGTAGTGGTCGGAGAACGAGAATGAGTGCTTGGAATCGAGCCAGGAGATCCTGGTCGTCGCGCGATCTGCCGCGGGCCGGATGTCCACGGATGCGGTTCGGGTCATCAGCCGGCCGGGTCCCAGCCCCGCATTGCCGCCTGCATCCGGTCAGCATCGAGCGCGTCGACCCCCAGCGGCTTCTGATCCGGCCGGTACCGCATGCCCTCCAGCAGGAGCGCGACGTAGCGGCGCCACAGCTCGGGGTCGACGTGGCCGGCCCATTCGCTGACGGTGCCGGCCAGCAGGCCGATGATCGGGGTGTCGGTGTGCTCGATATCGGCGCGCAGATGACCGTCGTGGCGCGCCCGCTCCACGAGCTCGGAGATCAGCGGCACCAGCTCCTCGCGGGCACACTCGACACGGCCCCCGCCATAGGCCTTGCTGTAGATGATCTCCCGCAGTCCGCGGTCGGTGGCGGCGAGCTCGCACTGACGCTCGATGAACCAGACCAGCCCATCCCATGAGTTCGGGTGTTGCAGGGCGGTTTCCGCCAGACCTACGACTTCGACAATACCTTCCTCGAAGATCGCCTCGACGAGCTCCCCCTTGGTGGCAAAGCGCCGATACACGGTTCCGACGCCGACGCCGGCGTGATGGGCCACATCGTTGAGGGTGGCCTCCATGCCCTTGACGGCGAACAGCTCGCGTGCCGCAGTGAGCACGCGCTGTCGGTTGCGCTCGGCATCCTTGCGCAGGACACGACAGGGTTTGTCAACCACGGAAGCCAGTTTAGTAATGTCCATTACCAAAAGGCCATAACTGGATTGACTCTATCCACTTTGTGGGCTTAGATTCCAAGATTGGATTGCATGCCGCCGGCGGCTCGCGGCGCCCCTTACCGAAAGGCCACGACATGCCTGCAGTTTTCGTGCGCGCTCTACCGGCCGCGAAACCCTTGTCCGACAACGGTGGTTGTGCGCGATGACCCTCATCAAGCGGGTATGGCTGCCCGTCCTGGTGGTGTTCGCGGTGGCGGTCGGCATGGTGGCCGTATCGCAACTGCGCTCGGTCTTCGGGTCGGACGGCGCCATCGTGACCCCGGTGGACGCCGATACCGCCGAGAAGTTCAATCCCAAGATCGTCACCTACGAGATCTTCGGGACGGGTTCCTACGCCACCATCAACTATGCCGACCTGGACGGCAAACCGCAGCGTACGGGCGAGGTCAGCCTGCCCTGGACCCTGACTCTGAAGACGACGCTGCCGTCCGTCATGCCCAACATCCTGGCCCAGGGTAACGGTTCATCCATCACCTGCCGCGTCACCGTCGATGGCGAGATGAAAGACGAAAGGACGGCCGAAGGTATGAACGCCGCCACCTACTGCCTGGTGAAGGCCGCATGACCACGTACGCCGACGACACCCCCACCGGCGCCATGCCACCGGTGCGGCACACGTCCCGTCCGAAGTTGCCCCACTTCATCAGAACCTTCGCCGTGCCGATCGCGCTGGCCTGGGTGGTCATCGTCGCCCTGCTCAACACGGTCGTTCCGCAGCTCGAAGTGGTCGGGAAGCTCCGTTCCGTCTCGATGAGCCCCAACGACGCACCCGCGTTGATCGCCACCAAGCACGTCGGAAAGAAGTTCGAGGAGTACGACACCTCCAGCTCGGTGATGATCGTGCTGGAGGGCGACGAGCCGCTGGGTCCGGACGCGCACGTGTTCTACGACGAGATGGTCCGAAAACTCAACGCTGATCACACCCATGTGCAGCATGTGCAGGATTTCTGGGGCGACACACTGACCGCTGCCGGTGCGCAGAGTGTCGACGGTAAGGCCGCCTACGTGCAGGTCTACATCGCCGGTGATCAGGGCGAGGCGCTGGCCAACGAGTCGGTGCGGGCCGTGCGCGGCACCGTCGAGGGCACCCAGGCGCCGCCGGGCGTGAAGGCGTACGTCACCGGGCCCGCGGCGCTGACCGCCGACCAGAACATCGTCGGTAACGCCAGCATGAGAACGATTGAGTTCGTGACGATCGCCATCATCATCGTGATGCTGCTGATCATCTACCGATCAGTCATCACGATGCTCATCACCATGGTGATGGTGTTCGCCGGGCTGGCTTCGGCCCGGGGCATCGTGTCCTTCCTCGGCTACCACCAGGTTCTCGGACTGACAACCTTCGCGACCAGCATGGTGGTGACGCTGGCGATCGCCACCGCCACGGACTATGCGATCTTCCTGATCGGGCGATATCAGGAGGCCCGGCGATCGGGCATGGACCGGGAATCTGCCTACTACGATATGTTCCACGGCACCGCGCATGTGGTGCTGGCATCGGGAATGACGATTGCCGGGGCCACAGCCTGTTTGCACTTCACCCGGTTGCCGTACTTCCAGAGCATGGGCTTCCCGCTGGCGATCGGTATGACGATCGTGGTGGCCGCGGCGCTCACGCTGGGGCCTGCGCTTATCTCGATCGTCACGCGGTTCGGAAAGGTGCTGGAGCCCAAGGGCAATGGACGTGCCCGCGGATGGCGTAGGCTCGGCGCCGGGATTGTTCGCTGGCCGGGCGCGATCCTGGTGTTGGGGATCGTGTTGTGCATGGTGGGTCTGCTGGCATTGCCCGGCTACCACACCATTTACAACGACCGCATCTATCTGCCCAGCCATGTGCCCGCCAACGTGGGCTACGCGGCGTCGGATCGGCACTTCTCCGATGCCAAGATGAATCCCGATCTCGTGATGATCGAATCCGATCGCGATATGCGCAATCCTGCGGACTTCCTGGTGATCGAGAAAATCGCCAAGGCGCTGGTGCGGGTGCACGGTATCGCGTCGGTCACCACGATCACCCGCCCGGACGGTAAACCCATCAAGCACGCCTCGCTGGCGTACTCGGTGAGCCAGGGCGGCAGCGGGCAGATCATGAACAACGACTTTCAGCAGAACGTGCTGGACAACATGTTGCAGCAGGCGCACGAGATGCAGGTGACGGTCGACTCGATGGAGGAGATGCATCGCATCACGCTGGAACTGGCCGCCACCACCCGGCGGATGTCGGACAAGATGAACGAAACGTCGGTCCACCTCAACGAGGTGCGCGATCATATAGCCGATTTCGACGATCAGTTCCGCCCGCTCCGCAACTACTTCTACTGGGAGCCGCACTGCTTCAACATCCCGATGTGCTGGGCGATTCGGTCGGTGTTCGAGAGCCTGGACGGCATCAACACGATGTCGGACGATTTCACCGAACTGGTTCCCGAGATCGAGCGGATGGCCGAACTGACGCCGCAGATGGCGGCCGTGATGCCGGCGATGATCCAGACGATGAAGAACCAGAAGCAGATCATACTGAACCAGTACCAGGCGCAGCGGATGCAGCAGGATCACAACATGGCCATGCAAGAGGACAGCACCGCGATGGGTGAGGCGTTCGACACCGCGCGCAATGACGACACCTTCTATCTGCCTCCGGAGGCGTTCGAGACAGCCGATTTCCAGCGCGGCATCAAGCTGTTCATGTCGCCGGACGGAAAAGCTGTGCGAATGACCGTGTTCCATCAGGGTGATCCCTTGACCGAGGACGGCACCGAGCGCATCGACCCGCTACGCATCGCGGCCGCCGACGCCATCAAGGGCACACCACTGGAGGGATCCACCGTCTACGTCGGCGGTAGTGCCGCGATGTACAAGGACATGCAGCAGGGCGCCGACTACGACCTGCTGATCGCCGCTGTCGCATCGCTGGTCCTGATCTTCGTGATCATGGTGATCCTGACCCGGGCCATCGCGGCGGCCGCCGTCATCGTGGGCACGGTGGTGCTGAGTCTGGGCACGTCCTTCGGGCTTTCGGTCCTCCTGTGGCAGCACATCGTCGGTATCCCGCTCGGCTGGATGGTGCTACCGATGACGGTGATCGTGCTGCTCGCCGTGGGAGCTGACTACAACCTGCTGTTGGTGTCGCGCATGAAGGAGGAGATCCATGCCGGGATCAGTACCGGGATCATCCGCGCCATGGCCGGCACCGGTTCCGTGGTCACCGCAGCCGGATTCGTGTTCGCCTTCACGATGATCGGCATGCTCGTGAGCGACATGATCGTGATCGGGCAGGTGGGCTCGACCATCGGTCTGGGCCTGTTGTTCGATACGCTGGTCGTGCGCTCGCTCATGACACCGTCCATCGCCGCGCTGATGGGCAAGTGGTTCTGGTGGCCGATGCACGTGCGTCCACGTCCGAAACCGCAGCCGTGGCCCAAAGTAGTCCAGGAGGTGCCGGCATGAGGCGGCGAATCATCATCGGTGTGGCGTCGGCACTGGTAGCCCTACCAATGATGCTGGCGCCCAGTGCGTCCGCCGATAGGGATACCGATTTCGCCACCGAGTTGCACGGATTCGGTATCTACGGACAGCGGGATTACAATGCCTGGCTGGCGAAGATCACCTGCAAGCGGCTGACGACCGGTGTGGATGCCGATGCAGGCGAGTCGGCGGTCTTCCTGTCCGGTAACCTGGCGCGCTCGTCGAGCACCGAACAGGTCTGGCAGTTCCTGGGGAGCGGGCTCCGGATGTACTGCCCGGAGCATCTCGGCGTGCTGACGGCGCAGGTGCAGCAATGAGCGTCCTGATGCGTGCATCGGTCCTGGCGGTATCGGTTGCCCTGCTGAGCGCCCCGGCGGCCCACGCCGACGCCACCGATGAATACCCGATCCCGAGCAAACAGATCGAGACAACCTGCGATGCCGAGCAGTATCTGGCGGCAGCCCGGGACACCAGCCCGATCTACTACGAGCGGTACATGCTCGACAAGAGCAACCGTCCGCCCGATGTGCAGCAGATGGCCGAAGACCGCATCCACTGGTTCTACTCACTGGATGCCGCCGGGCGCCGCCAGTACTCCGAGGACACCGCCACCAATATCTACTACGAGCAGGTGGCCACCCGGTGGGGGAATTGGGCGAAGGTGTTCTTCAACAATAAGGGTGTGGTGGCCAAGGCGGCCCCCGTCTGCATGAACTATCCGCGCGGTGACCTCTCGGTGTGGGACTGGCCCGTCGTGCGCTGACCTGCCGGACGGCGGCTCAACCGACCGGTGGGCCGGGGCCCACTCGACGGGGTTTAGTCTGTCGACGTGGATATCAATGGAGCTAGCGCAATCGTCACCGGTGGCGCGTCCGGCATCGGTGCGGCCTCGGCCCGCCAGCTGGCGGCCAAGGGCGCCAGGGTCGTCGTCGCCGATCTCAACGCCGAACGCGGGCAGGAGCTCGCGCACGAGATCGGTGGCGTCTTCGTCACCGTCGACGTCACCAACACCGATCAGATCCTGGACGCGGTCAACACCGCTGTCGACCTCGGCCCGCTGCGTGTCCTGGTCAACTCGGCCGGCATCGGCTGGGCCCAGCGGACCATCGGCAAGGACGGCCAGTTCGAGTCGGCGCACAACCTGGACGCCTACAAGAAGGTGCTCGCCATCAACCTGGTCGGCACCTTCGACTGCATCCGGCTAGCCGCCACCGCCATGAGCCGCAACGAGTTCACCGACACGGGCGAGCGCGGCGCGATCGTCAACATCACCAGCGTCGCGGCCTTCGACGGCCAGATCGGCCAGGCCGCCTACTCGTCCTCCAAGGGCGGCGTCGTGGGTCTGACTCTGCCGGTCGCCCGCGACCTGTCGGCGTCGGGTATCCGCGTGAACACCGTCGCGCCCGGACTGATCGACACTCCGATCTACGGGGAAGGTGAAGCCTCCGAGGCTTTCAAAGCCAAGCTGAGCGAGTCGGTGCTGTTCCCGCACCGCCTCGGCAAGCCTGACGAGCTGGCCTCGATGGTCATCGAGCTGCTCACCAACTCGTACATGAACGCCGAGGTCGTCCGCGTCGACGGTGGCATCCGGATGCCCCCCAAGTAGTTTCTCTGCGCGACACTTCCCGGGGAGCGTCTCGGCCAGCCGATAGGCTCAGCGGGTGGCCACAACCCGCAGTGAGCGCAGTTTCGACGGTGTCGGTGGAGTGCGGATCTTCTACGACGTGTGGACTCCCGTCACCGGGCCAACTGGTCCGAACGGCTTGGTCGTCCTGTGCCACGGATACGCCGAACACGCCCGCCGCTATGACCATGTCGCGCAGCGGTTCGGTGCGGCCGGCCTCATCACCTATGCGCTGGATCTGCGCGGCCACGGCCGGTCCGGTGGGAAGCGGGTGTATCTCAAGGACATCTCCGAGTACACCGAGGACTTCCACCACCTGGTCGGACTGGCCACGGCGGCCCATCCGGAACTCAAGCGGGTGGTGCTCGGGCACAGCATGGGCGGCGGGATCGTTTTCGCCTACGGCGTCGAGCACCCCGACGACTACGCCGCGATGGTGCTGTCCGGCCCGGCGGTGTACGCGCAGGACGCGGTGTCCCCGGTGATGATCACCGTCGCGAAGGTGGTCGGCAGCCTGCTGCCGGGACTGCCGGTGCAGAACCTGCCCGCCGATGCCGTCTCTCGTGATCCTGCGGTGGTGGCGGCGTACGAAGCCGACCCGCTGGTGCATCACGGCAAGCTGCCCGCCGGTATCGCCAAGGCGCTGATCGGCATCGGCGAGACCATGCCGCAACGCGCGGCCGCTCTGACTGCACCACTGCTGGTGGTGCACGGCGGCCAGGACAAACTGATCCCGGTCGCCGGCAGCGAGCGACTGGTCGAATGCGTCGGATCCACCGACGTCGCACTGAAGGTGTACCCGGAGCTCTACCACGAGGTGTTCAACGAACCCGAGCGCGCCGCGGTGCTTGACGATGTCACTTCGTGGATCGAGACCAGACTGTGAAAAGAGTTGTCTGTCTAGTACTGGCCATGTTGCTCTTCGCCGGCTGCTCCTCCGGTGAACAGCAGGCCCAGCAGCAGACGGTCTGGGTCGAAGACGAGGTGTCGTTCACCGATGCCGCCGGGCTCACCCTGTACGGCACCTACCGTCACCGCGGAGACGAGACCGGCCCCGCAGCGCTGCTGATCGCCGAGAGCGGGCAGACCGATCGCAACGGCGACAACGCGGTGGCAGGCCCGGTGGGCAATATGCGCCAGCTCGCCGAGTACCTGTCCGACAAGGGCATTGCGTCACTGCGCTACGACAAGGTGGCCACCGGGAAGACCGGACTCGGGCCGTACGCGCAACGCCGGGCCGATGTGGGGAGTGCGGCCTACACCGACGGTGCCCACGCGGCGGCGCGGTATCTGGCCGGCAGGCCGGGCACCGATGGCGCCCGCATCTCGGTCTACGCCCTCGGCGAGGGCACCATCCACGCCATGACGCTGGCCGACGATCTCGAGCCGGATGCCCCGAGGATACATTCGCTGGGGCTGTTTCAGCCGCTGCCCGGCCGGTATCTGGACATCATCACCGAACGCGTACGCGTCGACGTCGACGCGTCGATAGCGGCCGGAGCCAAGACGCCGGAACAGGGAAAGACCGTCGTGGACGCATGGGCGGCGGCCGTCGCCGGCGCCCGGACCCGCGGTATCGCGCCACAGCAGCTGCCCGATGGCCTGGGCGCGATTCTCAACGCGGGCAACGTGCAGGCCGTCGTGGAGGCCGATGCCATCGATCCGTTGGTTCTCGCCGCGAAGATCCCCACCGGGACCCCGACGCTACTGACCTGTTCGGACTCCGACGGCCAGGCCGGCTGCGAGGCGGTGCGGCCGCTGACGGCGGCGCTCAAGCGCACCGCCCTGACGGTGGTGGAACTCAAGGGCGTCAACCACGTGTTGCGCGACGATCCGTCGGACAATGTCGCGAACTACGCGAAACCGGGTCCGTTGTCAGCACAGCTGATCACGGCGCTGGACACGTTCGTCACGAAGTAGCCGTTTGGCAGCACTGATCGGGCGGCATTCCGCAGACCGCCCGCGTGGCCGGCGAGGGCGTGAATCCCGACTTGTCGGGGCACTGCCCTAGCCTTGCATCGTGGGTAAGGACAAGATGCTGGCCCGGATTGCGGCGCTGCTGCGGCAGGCCGAGGGCACCGATAACGCGCATGAGGCCGAGGCGTTCATGGCCGCGGCGCAACGGCTGGCGACCGCGACGTCGATCGACCTGGCGGTGGCCCGGAGCCATTCTGCGCACCGCACCGCGGCGCAGGTGCCGGTGCAGCGCACCATCACAATCGGCGACCCCGGCACCCGCGGGCTGCGCACCTACGTTCAACTGTTCGTGGTGATCGCGCTGGCCAATGACGTGAAGTGTGACGTGGCGTCGAACTCGACGTTCGTCTACGCCTATGGGTTCGCCGAGGACATCGACGCCAGCCATGCGCTGTACGCCAGCCTGTTGGTTCAGATGGTCAGAGCCTCCGATGCCTATATCGCATCCGGTGCGCACCGACCCACACCGACCATCACCGCGCGGCTGAACTTCCAGCTGGCCTTCGGTGCGCGCGTCGGCCAGCGGCTGGCCGAGGCCCGGGACGAGGCGCGCCGGGCGGCCACCGCGGACGTGGCACGGGCGCCGGGAACCGCACTTGCGTTGCGCAACAAGGACTTGGAACTCACATCGTTCTATCGTCAGGAGTCGGCGGCACGCGGCACCTGGCGTGCGGCAAGTGCTTCGGCGGGCTACTCGTCGGCGGCGCGTCGCGCCGGGGATCGAGCCGGCCGGCGGGCCCGGTTGGGTCCGAGTCAGGAGATCTCGGGCTCGCGGGCACCGCTGGAGCGGTAGTGCGCGACACCCAGCGTGCAAAGGTCTATGCCGCCGAGGATTTCGTGCGCACCTTGTTCGATCGCGCCGCGCAGCACGGTACCGGTGCCATCGACTTCTTCGGGACGGCCCTGACGCTGCCACCGGAGGCGCGGTTCGGCTCGGTGGATGCCGTGCGCCGCTATGTCGATGATGTGCTGGCGCTCCCCGCGGTGCGGGACCGTTGGCCCGGGGCGGGAAAGGTCGCGGTGCGGTCCCGGCGCGGACTGACGGCGGCCCACTACGAATCGACTCCTGCGACCATCGCGGTGCCCGATCGGAGCACCA
>WOYI011301985.1_pt2 | contig 54306 bp, 59 predicted proteins | sample 6423411 | NCBI WGS metagenome assembly WOYI01 (sample SAMN13441803, study PRJNA592873) | oil field metagenome | biome: oil field; feature: oil-well bore; material: oil-contaminated soil; isolation source: oil-contaminated soil from oil-well borehole | place: Germany: Wietze | collected 2016-10-18 ... | reverse complement strand
CTTCGCGCGAGCGCTCATCAGCCGCTGTCTCTTCTTCGCGCGAGCGCTCATCAGCCGCTGTCTCTTCTTCGCGCGAGCGCTCATCAGCGCACATGGTCTCCTCCGGCCAGTTGATCCAGCGCATGCTCCAGCACATCGGCGAGCACGCCCAGCCCGTCCTTGACGCCTCCGGTGGACCCCGGCAGGTTGATGATCAGCACCCCGTCACGCACGCCGCACACCCCGCGGGACAGCACCGAGGTCGGGACGTCCGGCAGACCGGAGCGCCGGATCGCGTCGGCAAGCCCGGGGATCTGATAGTCGACGATGTCCGCGGTGGCATCCGCGGTGCGGTCGGTGGGCGATATCCCGGTGCCGCCGGAGGTGATGACGACGTTCACCCGCGCTTGCACAGCGCACAACAGTGCACGGCTCACCTCGACCCCGTCGGCCACCACCACGGGTGCGCCGACGTCGTAGCCGCGGCCGGTCAGCCAGTTCACGATGAGCGGGCCGGTCCGATCCTCGTAGACGCCCGCAGCCGCCCGGGTCGAGGCGATAACCACCCGCGCCGTGCGGACAGCCGTCACGGGCCCGTCCAGGTACCGGTCTTGCCGCCCTCTTTGCGCAGCACGTGCACATTCTCGATACGGGCGGCCGGATCGACGGCCTTGATCATGTCGTACACCGTCAGCGCCGCCACGGTCACCGCGGTCAGCGCCTCCATCTCGACGCCGGTGCGATCCGTGGTGCGCACCGTGGCGGTGATGGTGACTTCGGTTGTGCCGATGGCGAATTCGATATCGACGCCGGTGAGCGCCAACTGATGACACAGCGGGATGAGATCACTGGTGCGCTTGGCCGCCATGACGCCCGCGACACGGGCCGTGGGCAGCGCATCACCCTTGGACAGCCCGCCGCCGGCGATCAGTTCGATGACGTCGGCGCGGGTGTGCACCGCGCCCTGCGCGACAGCGGTCCGCTTGGTTGCGGTCTTCGCCGTGACGTCGACCATGCGGGCCGCGCCCGATTCGTCGAGGTGCGAGAGACCGCCCACCGGTTACCTGTTGACGACGGTGACCGGGTGAATGTAGGGCAGATCCTCGGCTGGCAACGGGAAGGTGACATCACCGAACGGGGACAGCGAGCCGGTGCGGTCGCTGACGAGTTCGCTCACCGCGTGATCACCCTCGGCCACTTCGGGCCAGCCATTGTCTACGTACTGCTTCTTGTCTGCCACCCCCACATTGTGGCAGGTACTACGAGCGGTGGCGAGAGCGGGACGCTGGCTTACGCTGGTCAGCAATGACCCAGGGATCGAAGAGCGTGCCGCTGGGCGTCTGGCTGGCCGAGCTGCCCGACGACAGCCTGGTCCGGCTGCTGGAGTGCAGGCCCGACCTTACCCAGCCGCCGCCGGGCAGTATCGCCGCGCTCGCTGCGCGGGCTCAGGCCCGCCAGTCGGTCAAGGCTGCCAGTGACGCCCTGAACTTCCTGCAGCTGGCGATCCTCGATGTCCTGCTGGTGCTGCACGCCGACACCGATCCGGTGCCGCGGAACATGCTGCTGGAGTACATCGGGTCCCGCGCGGACAGCGCCCAGTTGAAGGAGGCGCTCGACGAGTTGGCCGACCGCGCCCTCATCTGGGGTGACGATGTGCTGCGGGTCGTGCCCGAGACGGCCGCCGCACTGCCCTGGTATCCGGGGCAGGCCGTGGCCCAGCTGGAGAACCCAGTGCCCGATCTGCCGGCCGCCGAGGTCCCGGCGCTGCTCGCCGACCTCGACGAGCCCTCCCTCGAACTACTGACCCGACTGGTCGAGGGCTCACCGGTCGGCCGCACCCGCGACGCGCTTCCAGGCTCGCCCGCCGACCGGCCGGTGCAACGTCTGCTGGCCGCCGGGCTATTGCACCACATCGGCAGCGCCACCGGCGACACCGTGATCCTGCCGCGGGTGGTCGCGCAGGTGATGCGCGGCGATCTGCCCGGACCGGTCGGTCTGACCACACCTGACCCGACGGTGCACACCACGACACAGTCCGATGTCGACTCGGTCGCCGCGGGTGCCGCGATCGACCTGCTCCGCGAATTCGACGTGCTGATCCAGACGCTGGCGATTGCGCCGGTGTCCGAACTGCGCAGCGGCGGACTCGGGGTCCGCGACGTCAAGAGGCTGACCAAACTGACCGGTATCGATGAGCAGCGGCTCGGGCTGATCCTGGAGGTGGCCGCGGCAGCCGGGCTGATCGCGCCGGGCACTCCGGATCCAGAGCCACCCGGGGGCAATGCGCCGTACTGGGCGCCGACGGTCGCCGCGGACCGGTTCATCGAGATCTCCACCGCGGCGCGCTGGCAGCTGATCGCCTGGACCTGGCTGAACCTGCCGGCGCGACCGAGCCTGGTGGGCAGCCGCGGACCCGACGGGAGACCCTTCGGTGTGCTATCGGACGCGCTGTATTCCACCGCCGCGCCGCTGGACCGCCGCCTGCTGCTGAGCGTGCTGAGCACGCTGGCCCCGGGGGCGGGGGTGGAACCCGAATCGGCGGCGCTGGCGATGATGTGGCAGCGGCCACGCTGGGCGGCCCGGCTGCAGCTGGCCCCGGTCACCAATCTGCTGCGGGAGGCCCACGCCGTCGGCCTGGTCGGCCGCGGCGCGATCGCCACCCCGGCACGACTGCTGCTGGCCCAGCGCACCGAGGACGGCGCCGAGGAAATCATCAACGCAATGTCCACGGTGCTGCCCGCACCGCTGGACCACTTTCTGCTGCAGGCGGATCTCACCGTGGTGGTGCCCGGCCCGCTGCTGCGCGAACTCGCCGAGCAGCTGGACATGGTCGCCACCGTGGAATCCGCGGGTGCCGCGATGGTCTATCGGATCAGCGAGTCCTCGATCCGCGGTGCGCTCGATGCCGGGCACACCGCGGGCGGGCTGCACGCCTTCTTCGACAAGCACTCTAAAACACCTGTGCCGCAAGGCCTGACCTATTTGATCGACGATGTCGCGCGCAGGCACGGGCAACTCCGGGTCGGCATGGCGGCTTCGTTCGTGCGCTGCGAGGACCCCGCGTTGCTGGCGCAGGCGGTGTCCACCCCGGCCGCCGAACCGCTGAAGCTACGCATCCTGGCCCCGACCGTCGCGGTCTCGCAGGCCCCGATGGGCGATGTGCTCGCCGCGCTGCGCGCCGGTGGGTTCGTCCCGGCCGCGGAGGATTCCACCGGGGCGGTCGTGGACATCCGCACCCGCGGCGCCCGCATCACCGCGCCGGGTCGCCGCCGGATGTTCCGGCCACTGACCGCTCCCCCCGCCCAGACCCTGGGAGCGATCGTCGCGGTGATGCGCAGCGTCGCGGCGACACCCCGATCCGGGCAGCGACTGGACCCTGCGGTGCTCGTCGCGCTGCTGCAGCGGGCGGCACTGGAGCAGACGTCGGTGGTGATGGGTTATGTCGACCCGGCCGGGGTGGCCACCCAGCGGGTGGTGGTGCCGATCAACATCCGCGGCGGTCAATTGACGGCCTTCGACCCGGCCTCGGGGCGGGTGCGCGAGTTTGCCATCCACCGCGTGACGTCCGTGGTGTCAGCCGACTCTGGATAATGGTTGGGATGACTACCACCCGGGTCCAGAAATGACCGACGGCCCCTTGATCGTGCAGTCCGACAAGACGGTGCTGCTCGAAGTCGACCACGAACTCGCCGGTGCGGCACGGGCGGCGATCGCCCCGTTCGCCGAGCTCGAACGCGCACCCGAACACATCCACACCTACCGGATCACTCCGCTGGCGCTGTGGAACGCCCGCGCCGCCGGCCACGACGCCGAGCAGGTAGTCGACGCCCTGGTCAGCTTCTCCCGCTACGCGGTGCCCCAGCCGTTGCTGGTCGACATCGTCGACACCATGGCCCGCTACGGCCGGCTGCAACTGGTCAAGAGTCCCGTGCACGGGCTGGTTCTGGTGAGCCTGGACCGCGCCGTGCTCGAGGAGGTGATGCGCCACAAGAAGATCGCCCCGATGCTGGGTGAGCGCCTGGACGCCGACACCGTGATCGTGCATCCCAGCGAGCGCGGGCACATCAAACAGTTGTTGCTGAAGATCGGCTGGCCCGCCGAAGACCTGGCCGGTTACGTCAACGGGGAGGCGCATCCGATCACGCTGGCCCAGGACGGCTGGCGGCTGCGCGACTACCAGGAGATGGCCGCCGATTCGTTCTGGGCGGGCGGCTCGGGCGTGGTGGTGCTGCCCTGTGGCGCGGGTAAGACGCTGGTCGGTGCGGCCGCCATGGCCAAGGCTGGGGCGACGACGCTGATCCTGGTCACCAATACCGTCGCGGGCAGGCAGTGGAAGCGTGAACTGATCGCGCGGACATCGCTGACCGAGGAGGAGATCGGCGAGTACTCCGGGGAGCGCAAGGAGATCCGGCCGGTCACCATCGCGACCTATCAGGTGATCACCCGGCGCACCAAGGGTGAGTACAAGCATCTTGAGCTGTTCGACAGCCGGGACTGGGGCCTGATCATCTACGACGAGGTGCATCTACTGCCCGCCCCGGTGTTCCGGATGACCGCCGATCTGCAGTCGCGCCGCCGGCTCGGCCTGACGGCGACGCTGATCCGTGAGGACGGCCGCGAGGGTGACGTGTTCTCCCTCATCGGACCCAAGCGCTATGACGCGCCATGGAAGGACATCGAGGCCCAGGGCTGGATCGCCCCGGCCGAATGCATCGAGGTCCGAGTGACGATGACCGATAACGAGCGGATGCTCTATGCGGTCGCCGAGCCCGAGGAACGCTACAAGCTGTGTTCCACCGCCCGTTCCAAGATCTCGGTGGTGAAGTCGATCCTGGAACGGCACCCGAAGGAGCCGACGCTGGTCATCGGGGCCTACTTGGACCAGCTCGACGAACTCGGCACCGAACTGAACGCCCCGGTGATCCAGGGTTCGACGAAGAACGCCGAGCGTGAGCAGCTCTTCGATCAGTTCCGGCGCGGTGAGATCCGAACACTGGTGGTGTCCAAGGTGGCGAACTTCTCCATCGATCTCCCGGAAGCCTCTGTAGCAGTTCAGGTTTCGGGCACCTTCGGCTCACGCCAGGAGGAGGCTCAGCGCTTGGGCCGGCTGCTGCGCCCCAAGGCCGACGGTGGCGGCGCCATCTTCTACTCGGTGGTCTCGCGCGACAGCCTGGACGCAGAGTACGCCGCGCACCGGCAGCGCTTCCTGGCCGAACAGGGCTACGGCTACATCATCAAGGACGCCGACGATCTGCTCGGTCCCACGATTTAGCTTAGAGCGCGCCGACAGCCACCGCGGCGCTGTTGATCCGGGTGAGCACCGAGCGCAGGTTCTCCAGTTCGACGAGGTCGACGCCCAGCCGGGCCACCACCGCGGGCGGGATGTCCAGCGCCTTGTGCCGCAGCGCCACGCCCCCCGGGGTCAGCGAGATGTGGGTGGTGCGCTCGTCGGCCGCACTGCGGGTCCGGGTGATCAGCCCGAGCGTCTCCAGCCGCTTGAGCATCGGGCTGGTGGTCGCTGGATCGAGCTGTAGCAACGCCGCAATCTGCTTGACCGACAAGGGGTCCCCGGAGACGTTGGCGTTGTCCCACAGCGCGAGCATCACCAGATACTGCGGATGGGTGAGTCCGAGCGGCTCCAGTAGCGGCCGGTACACCGCAAGTACGGCACGGTTTGTCACTGCCAGCGCGAAACACACCTGACGTTCCAGAGCGAGCGGATCGACCTCTTGAGTGGGCATACTCGCAGCGTACTACTTCAATGGTGCACTAATAGTTAGGGTACTATCTAAGTCATGGCCGCTTCCCACCCCACCCCGATGCAGCATCTTCTGTACGCGTACGGGCGACGCCTCCCGGACTCCATGCGGGAGTGGGTCGCCGCCGACCTGGCCGGCCCCGGCGCGATCCGCAGGCACATGATCCGATACACCATCCCGCCGGCGCTGATTCTGGCGCCGCTGTGGCTGCTTCCGGCCTCGCTCTACGTCCACCTCGAGATGACGGTGCCCATCTACATATGGGCAGTGCTGATGGGCTACATCCTGAACAAGGTGTGGCGCCGGCATCGGCTCTCCCAGCACGGCCTGGACCCCAACCTGGTCGACGCGATCAACCGTGAGAAGAACGCCCGCATCCACGAGGATTACGCGCGCCGCTACGGCGCCCGCCCGGACGAGGCGCGCCGGCAGGCGAACTCAAGTCCTTTCTGACTGTCAGATGTGCGGCCCGACCGGTTTGACGACGGTCAGCAGGATCGCCGAATCCGTCAGTGCCTGCAGGGAATGCCGGGTCCGTGGGATCACCATATGGTCGCCGGGTGATCCTTCCCAGCTGGCCTCGGCATTGCTCAGCCGGACGCGGCCCTCGATCACCTGAAGCGTGGCCTCCCCCGGACTCTCGTGCTCGTCGAGGCCATGGCCCTCGGTCAGTGCCATCAGCGTCTGCCTCAAACTGTGTTCGTGGCCGCCGTACACCGTGTGCGCGCTGCGGCCACTGTTCGCGGCGCGGGCCGCGGTCAGATGCTGGCGAGCCAGTGCGGTCAGTGAGATCTTCTCCATAGAATTACCTTTCACGCTGAGCTGAGCGGGGATCCCTAACTGAGCGCCGGGATGACCTCACGCTCGAACAGTTCCACACCGGAGCGGTCGTAGGCGGCCTCAGGGAAGTAGACGATGGCGTACTCGCAGCCCAGATCGCGCATCCGCTGCAACCGCGGCACAATCTGCTCCGGCGTCCCGGTCGCCGAGTCGCGCGAGAACACGTTGGCCAGCATACCGTCGACGGCTGCCTCACCCGCCTTGGTGACCTGCCGGGCCCGGATCCGATCCAGCCGCTCCTTGACGTCGGAGTCCGAGTCCCCGACGACGGCGTTGAAGTTGGCCGACCGCACGATGGCGTCATAGTCGGTGCCGACGATGCGGCAGTGCTCGGCCAAGATGCCCGACTTGCGCTCGAACTCGTCGGGCGCGGAGCTGAAGTTGGTGTACTTGGCGTACTTGGCCGCAATCTTCAGGGTGACCTTCTCGCCACCACCGGCGATCCACAGCGGCGGACCGCCGTCCTGTAATGGTTTCGGAGCCACAATGGCGTCGTCCACCTTGTAGTGCTTCCCATCCAGGGTGACCCGGCCGTCGCGCCAGGCGTCCCGCATGATCTGCACACCCTCGTCGAGCCGTCCCAGTCGTTCGCCTGCGGAGGGGAATCCGTACCCGTATGCACGCCATTCGTGCTCATACCAGCCACCTCCGATCCCCATCTGGGTACGGCCGTCGGAGATGACGTCAACGGTTGCTGCAACTTTTGCCAGGTAGGCCGGATTCCGGTAGCTCATGGCCGTACACATCTGGCCGAGTTTGATCCGGTCGGTGACCGCGGCGAAGGCTGACATCAGCGACCAGGCCTCATGGGTGGCCTCATCGGTGGGCACCGGAACGGTGTGGAAGTGGTCATATACCCACACCGAGTCCCACGTGCTGTTGTCGGCGTAGGTAGCCAGGTCACGCATCACTGACCAGTGCTTATCGGTGGGAATGTCGATGAGGTCGAGTCGCCAACCCTGCGGGATGAAGAGTCCGAAGCGCATAACCTCAAACTCTAGGCCCTACGCGCAATTCGTGAATCGTCTACACTCCGTAACAATTCTTCGCTACAGCTGATATTTCGAGTCGTTCGCGCACCCGATCCCGAGGACTGGACATGACTGCCATCCCACGCCGCTTCGCGGTCGCCTCGTTGGCAGCGCTCATGCCGTTAGCTGCGGTCGCGATCGCCACGGCACCGCCAAGCGCGGCGGAGAGCTGCTCGCGCGGCCAGGTCTCGTACAAAGGCAATTGCGTCGACACCTGCAACGACTCCCAGATCCGTAACGCGGACACCGGTGGGTGCCAGTCGCTGCTGTCGGCCACACTGGAGAAAGCCGAGACGCCGGCCGTTGCGAAGCTGACGCCGGACGACCTGGGTGGCGTGGTGCAGCTGGCCAACAACATCGGGGCACTGCCGGAGGTCAACCAGACCATCGATACATCTTTCGGCATTGCGAACACCGTTGTCGGCTGGCCCGCCACCTTCGCCGGTGCCGCCGCAGATACCGCCACCACGCTGGACTTGCTTGGTTTGGCTCCGGGCCCAGGCATGGTGTCCGATGTCGCAAGCCTGGCCTCGGCCGTGCCTGCGGTCAGCGGGGGCCTTCCGGCTCTGCCACCGCCACTACCGATGGGACTGGCCCAGCTGCCCCCGCCTCCTCCGATCGGCCTGCCGGGTCTGCCCCCGCCTCCTCCGATCGGCCTGCCGGGGCTGCCGCCCCCGCCGAACTTCAAGCTCCCCCCGCCGCCCCCGATCGGTCTGCCCCAGCTTCCGCCTCCGCCGCCCATCGGCCTGCCGCAGATCGGCCTGCCCCGTAAGGCACTGATCGGATGCGGACCCCAGCTGTTGTTCTACCGTCCCTGTCTCTGAGCCCGAAGATCACCCGGCCTTCGCATCCTCGCCGAGCTCGCTGCCGGCCTGTACACCGCGAACGGGCTGGCGCAATGGCCGTCGCGCGCCGAACGAGAAACCCCCGGGCCGCCGCTTCGAGGACGGCGGGCCCGGGGGCTCTGGTCTACGCGCCTGGAGGTCAGGCCTCGAGCGATGCGGGCGGGTTGAAGCGGTCGCCGTAGCGCTCGGCCAGTTCCTTGGCGCGAGCCACGAACGCTGCCTTGCCGACACCCAGCGGACCCTCGTAACCGACGATGAACTGCGCCGAACCACCGGTGTACGGCGGGAAGCCGATACCCATGATGGACCCGATATTCGCGTCGGCGGTCGAGGTGATAACGCCCTCGTCGATGCACTTCTGGGTTTCCAGCGCCTCGGCGAACAGCATGCGGTCGATCGCGTCCTGCAGCGGGATCGAGGCGCTGCCGGAGTTGAAGGTCTCCTTCAGCCCCGGCCACAGGCCGACACGCTTGCCGTCGGCATACTCGTAGAAGCCCGCACCGGACAGCCGCGACGGCCTGCCGATCTCGATCATCTTCTCCACCACGGCCTCGGCCGGGTGCGGCACGTGGGTGCCGCCGGCCTCTTCGATGCCCTTGCGGGTGGCGACGACGATCTTGTGCATGAGCTCGAGGTTGAGCTCATCGCACAGCTGCAGCGGCGCGGCCGGGTAACCGGCTTGCGCACCCGCCTGCTCGATGCTGGCCGGCTCGACACCTTCACCCAACATGGCCAGCGCCTCGTTGACGAAGGTGCCGATCACCCGGGAGGTGAAGAAGCCGCGGCTGTCGTTGACCACGATCGGGGTCTTCTTGATCGCCAGCGTGTAGTCGAACACCCGGGCCAGCGCCTCATCAGAGGTCTTCTCGCCCTTGATGATCTCGACCAGTGGCATCTTGTCGACCGGCGAGAAGAAGTGGATCCCGACGAAGTCCTCCTGGCGCTTCACGCCCGAGGCCAGGCCGGTGATCGGCAGCGTCGAGGTGTTGGAACCGAGGATCGCGTTGGGCTCGACGATGTCCTCGATCTCCTGGAACACCTTGTGCTTGAGTTCCTGGCTCTCGAAGACCGCCTCGATGACGAAGTCGACACCGACGAAGTCCGCCGCGTCGGCCGTCGGGGTGATCTTGGCCAGCAGGGCGTCGGAGCGCTTCTTGGTGGTCTTGCCACGCTTGAGCGCCTTGGCCTCGATGCCCTCGGAGTAGGCCTTGCCCTTCTCCGCCGCCTCGATGGTGACGTCCTTGAGCACGACGTCATAGCCCGCCTTGGCCGACACATAGGCGATACCGGCGCCCATCATGCCCGCGCCCAGCACGCCGATCTTGCGGATCGCGACCGGGGCGATGCCCTCGGGACGGCTGCCGCCGCCGTTGATGAACTGCAGATCCAGGAAGAACGCCTGGATCATGTTCTTGGCGACCTGGCCGGTGACCAACTGGGTGAAGTAGCGGCTCTCGATGCGGGTGGCGGTGTCGAAGTCCACCTGGGCGCCCTCGACGGCCGCGCTCAGGATTGCCCGCGGTGCCGGCATCGGTGCACCCTTGAGCTGCTTCTTCAGCAGCGCCGGGAACGACGGCAGGATGCCTGCCAGGCCGGGGCTGGACGGGGTGCCGCCGGGCATCTTGTAGCCCTTGACATCCCACGGCTGCACGCACCCCTCGGGGTTGTCCTTGATCCACTTCTTGGCGGCGGGAACCAGCTCGTCGACCGACTTGACGAGCTCGTCGACCAGACCGATTTCCTTGGCCTTGGCCGGGCTGAACCGGGTGCCTTGCGAGAGCACCTCCATGAACGCCTTCTGGATACCGAACAACCGCACGGTGCGGGCGACGCCGCCGCCGCCGGGCAGCAGACCCAGGGTCACCTCGGGCAGGCCGATGACGACACCCTTGACGTCGGCGGCGATGCGGTGATGGGTGGCCAGTGCGATCTCCAGGCCGCCGCCGAGCGCGGCGCCGTTGATGGCGGACACGACGGGCTTGCCGAAGGTTTCCAGCTTGCGCAGATCGGCCTTCATGAACTCGACCTCGTCGAACATGCGCTGGGCGTCATCAGGGCCGACGTTGATCATGCCCTTGAGGTCGCCGCCGGCGAAGAAGGTCTTCTTGGCGCTGGCGATGACGACGCCGGTGATCGAATCCTTCTCTGCCAGAAGGCGATCCACCGCGTTATGCATGGATTCCTTGAAGTGCTCGTTCATCACGTTGGCCGAACCGGTCGGATCGTCGAACGTCAGCGTGACGATGCCGTCGGCATCCTGGTCCCACTGAATGGTGTTCTCTGCCATGACTTTTCCTTAGACCCTCTCGATGATGGTGGCCACGCCCATGCCGCCGCCGACACACAGCGTCATCAGGGCACGCTTGGCGCCGCGGCGCTCGAGCTCGTCGACCATGGTTCCGGTGATCATGGCGCCGGTGGCGCCGAGCGGGTGGCCGAAGGCAATGGCGCCACCGTTGACGTTGATCTTCTCGTCGGGGATGTTGAGGTCCTTCTGGAACTTCAGCACCACCGAGGCGAACGCCTCGTTCAGCTCGAACAGGTCGATGTCATCGACGGTCAGCCCGGCGCGGTCGAGCACCCTCTTGGTGGCCGGGGTCGGGCCGGTCAGCATGATGACCGGATCGGCACCGCTGGTGGCGGTCGCCACGATGCGGGCGCGGGGGGTCAGACCCTGCGACGTGCCCGCGGCCTCGGAGCCGATGAGAACCAGCGCGGCGCCGTCGACGATGCCTGAGCTGTTGCCGCCGGTGTGCACGTGGTTGATCTTCTCGACGTAGTGGTACTTCTGCAGCGCCACGTCGTCGAAGCCGCCCATCGCGCCGATACCGTCGAACGCGGTCCTCAGCTTGCCCAGGCTCTCGACGGTCGAAGAAGGACGCATGTGCTCGTCATGGTCGAGCACGACGAGGCCGTTCTGGTCCTTGACCGGGACGACGGATTTGGCGAAGTAGCCACCCGACCATGCCGCGGCCGCGCGCTGCTGCGAACGGGCGGCGTAGGCGTCGACATCCTCGCGGGAGAAGCCCTCGATGGTGGCGATCAGGTCGGCGCCGATGCCCTGCGGAACGAAGCCGAGGCGGTAGTTGATGTCCGGGTCAGTGGCCCAGGCACCGCCGTCGGCGCCCATCGGGACGCGGCTCATGGATTCGACGCCACCGGCGAGCACCAGGTCGTCCCAGCCGGAGGCGACCTTCTGGGCGGCCAGGTTCACGGCTTCGAGGCCCGAAGCGCAGAAGCGGTTGAGCTGGAAGCCGCCGGTGGTCTCGGGCAGGCCCGCCACCAGACCGGCGGTGCGGGCGATATCGGCGCCCTGGTCACCGACCGGGGTCACGACACCCAGGATCAGGTCGCTGATCAGGGTTTCGTCCAGGTCGGGGTGGCGGGCGCGGATTTCGTCGATCAGGCCGACGACCAGGTTGACGGGTTTGATCTCGTTGAGGGCTCCACCGCGCTGCTTGCCGCGCGGCGTACGGATTGCCTCGTAGATGAAGGCATCGGACATATGTTATTCCCTTTCGGGTGGGTGACAGGGGACGTCCATCGGGGCGGCAGTCCACTGGTCCGGCAGCCTAACAGGGCCGCAAACCAACCTGTTGGTTGGGCGGCGGCTCGGCGGCCCTTGTCACCACCCGGATCGCGGCCAAACTGGGGGCGTCCCGCCCGGCTTCGGGTCCCAACACGGCTGACTAGGCTCGACGCCATGACCGTTCACCGACTGCAGCCCTACGCGGTGACCATCTTCGCCGAGATGTCGGCGCTGGCTGCCCGCATCGGCGCGGTCAACCTGGGGCAGGGCTTCCCGGATGAGGACGGCCCCGCGGGGATGCTGAAGGTCGCCCAGAACGCCATTGCCGAGGGCATCAACCAGTACCCGCCGGGGCTGGGCATCCCGGCGCTGCGCCAGGCGATCGCCGCCCAGCGCCAGCGCCGCTACGGCATCGAGTACGACCCGGACACCGAAGTGCTGGTCACCGTCGGCGCCACCGAGGCCATCGCGGCGTCCCTGCTGGGCCTGGTGGAGCCCGGCTCCGAGGTGCTGGTGATCGAGCCGTTCTACGACTCCTACTCCCCCGTCGTGGCGATGGCCGGCTGCCACCGGGTGGTGGTGCCGCTGGTGCCCGACGGGGGTGGGTTCGCCCTCGATGCCGACGCGCTGCGCGCCGCCATCACCCCGCGCACCCGGGCCCTGATCGTGAACTCACCGCACAACCCGACCGGCATGGTGCTGCGCCACGACGAGTTGGCCGCGATCGCCGAGATCGCCGTGTCCAACGATCTACTGGTGATCACCGATGAGGTGTACGAGACGCTGGTGTTCGACGATCGCACGCACATACCGCTAGCGGGTCTGCCCGGCATGGCGGGGCGCACCGTCACCATTTCGAGTGCGGCCAAGATGTTCAACGCCACCGGCTGGAAGATCGGCTGGGCTTGCGGCGCACCGGAATTGATCGCTGGCGTACGCGCCGCCAAGCAGTACCTGACCTATGTGGGCGGGGCGCCCTTTCAGCCCGCGGTGGCCTACGCGCTGGACCACGAGGACGGCTGGGCATCCGGTTTACGTGCCGATCTGCAGGCCAAGCGCGACCGGTTGAGTGCCGCTCTGAGCGATCTGGGCTTCGGGGTGCACAGGAGCTCGGGCACCTATTTCCTGTGTGTGGATCCCCGGCCGCTCGGTGTCGAGGACAGCGCCGCATTCTGTGCCGAACTGCCGCACAAGGCGGGGGTGGCGGCCATCCCGATGTCGGCCTTCACCAGTGATGAGCGCTTGCGCGAAGAACAGACAACCAGCGCGGACAACGGCTGGAATCATCTGGTGCGCTTCGCCTTCTGCAAACGCGATGACACCCTCGACGAGGCGATTCGCCGGCTCGGGGTGCTGAGATCGTCATGACACTGGACGATGGTCGGATGCCTGCAACACGAATCCCTGCCGAAACGCTGGCGCGTATCGACACGCTGCTCGACGGTGTCGACGCGACGCTGGCGGCCCGGTATCCGGGAGACCGTGGCGGCAGCCAGCCGGTGCACACGGTGTACCTCAGTGCAGCCGCAGCCGGTCCGGCCACCGTCATCGAGTGGGGCGCCGACGCGCTTGAACTTCTGGACCGCCACCCCGCGGTGTTCGACGAACTGGGCGATGCGACGACCCTGGCCATGGTCCGAGATCGGTTGCGAACCGCACCCATCGCCGACCTGCGGCTGGATTTCGAGGACGGTTACGGCAGGCGCGCCGACGCTATCGAGGATGCCGACGCGCTGCATGCCGGCGACACCCTGCGCGCGCTCGGGCTCGGTAGCTGCGGTGTCCGCATCAAGGGGCTGACCGCCGCAGACCGGCACCGCTCGGTGCGCACCCTGGAACTGGTGCTCGACGGTGGAGTCCCGGAGGGATTCGTCTTCACCGTCCCGAAATTGCGTGCAGCCGAACAGGTCACCGCCACGGTGTGGCTCTGTGAGGCGCTGGAGGATGCCTTCGACCTGCCACCGCGCAGCCTGTCGTTCGAGTTGCAGATCGAGAGCCCGCAGGCCGTCCTCGGCTCCGACGGTGCCGCGACAGTGGCCCGCGCGATCGAACTCGCCGATGGCCGCTGCAGCGGATTGCATTACGGCACATATGACTACAGCGCAGCATGCGGTATCGCGCCGCAGCAGCAGGCTCTGGACCATCCGGTCGCAGACCACGCCAAGGCCGTCATGCAGACCGCTGCGGCGCAGACCGGGGTCTGGATCGCCGACGGCTCCACCCAGGTGTTCCCGACCGGTACCGATGACCAGGTGACCCAGGCGATCCTCCGGCACCACCGGCTGGTGACCCGATCACTGGAACGCGGCTACTACCAGGGCTGGGATATGCACCCCGGCCATCTGGTGACACGTTGGCTGGCCACCTTCACCTACTTCCGCGCGGCACTCACCGCGGCCGCACCGCGACTGCAGGCCTACCTGGACCGGCGTGGCGGCCCGATCGTCGATGAGCCGGCCACCGCCGAGGCATTGTCCACGGTGGTACTGCGCGGATTGGACTGCGGCGCCTTCGACGTCGATGATGTCGCGAACCTGGCCCCCGCGGCCACCATCTCAGTACTGCGAAACCTGAAGGACCGGAAGCCGGTATGACCGAATCACTGCCCGATTTCACCTGGCTGCCGGACCTGGCGCTGCGCACCCTCGGCGGTGCGGTGGTGTGGGCCAACGACGAATCCTTCGCCGAGAAGGAGAACCTGATCTCGCAGGGACCGTCGACGTACCGGCCTGCCTCGTTCGGGCACAAGGGCCAGGTCTACGACGGCTGGGAGACCCGGCGCCGGCGGGAAGCCGGGTATGACACCGCCATCGTCCGACTCGGCGTGCCCGGGGTGATCCGCGGCATCGTGGTGGACACCGCGTGGTTCAAGGGCAACTATCCGCCGGCCGTCTCTCTCGACGCTCTCGAGGTCGACGGCTACCCCACCGCCGAACAACTCGCCGCCCAAACGGCGTGGACACCGCTGATCGAACGCAGCAGGGCCTACGGGGACACCCGCAACAACTTCGAGGTGAGCTCGGAAAACCGTTGGACCCACGTGCGACTCAACATCTATCCCGACGGCGGGGTGGCGCGGCTGCGAGTGCACGGCGAGGGGATTCCGGACAAGCGGCTCTTCGGGGCCGGGCCACTGGACCTCGCCGCACTGGAGAACGGCGGGCTGGTGCTGGACTGCTCCAACCGGTACTACAGTTCCCCGCAGAACCTGATCTTCCCCGGCTACGCCCAGGTGATGGGTGACGGCTGGGAGACCGCACGCCGCCGCGATGACGCCAATGACTGGGTGCGTTTCCGACTGGCGGGGCCGGGCCGGATCAACCTGGCCGAGATCGACACCTCCTACTTCATCGGCAACTCCCCCGGATCGGCCGCCCTCACCGGATTCCGCGCCGACGGTAACCGGGTGGAGCTGCTGCCGCGCACTAACCTGCTGCCCGATACCCGGCACAAGTTCCTCATCGAGGCCGACGATGTGCTCACCGAGGTGCGGCTGGACATCTACCCGGACGGCGGGCTGGCACGGTTGCGTCTGTACGGAGAACTGGCGTGACCTATCCGCGGGATTTCATCGGCTACGGGCGCACCCCGCCGCATCCGCGCTGGCCGGGCGATGCGGCGATCGCCGTGCAGTTCGTACTGAATTACGAAGAAGGATCCGAGAATTCGATCCTGGATGGAGATCCCGCGTCGGAGACTTTCCTGTCCGAAATCACCCCCGCCGAAGGGTTCGGCAATCGGCACATGAGCATGGAGTCGATGTACGAGTACGGATCGCGGGCCGGCCTGTGGCGCATCCTGCGGATGTTCGAGCAGCGCGGTCTGCCGCTCACGATCTTCGCGGTGGCCCGGGCGATGCAGCGCAATCCTGAAGCGGTGGCGGCATTCGTGGACCTGGGCCATGAGATCGCCTGTCACGGCTTGCGCTGGAAGTCGTATCAGTTGATCGGCGAGGACACCGAACGCGCCGATATGGCCGAGGCCATCGAGATCCTGCGCGATCTGACGGGCAGCGCGCCGCTGGGCTGGTACACCGGCCGGGATTCGCCGCACACCCGGGATCTGGTGGTCGAGCACGGCGGATTCGTCTACGACTCGGACTCCTATGCCGACGACCTGCCGTACTGGGTGAAGGTGCGCGACACCGATCATCTGGTGGTGCCCTACACCCTGGACACCAACGACATGCGGTTCTCCTCGCCGGCCGGGTTCGCCAACGGGGACGAGTTCTACGCCCACCTGCGCGACGCCTTCGATGTGCTGTACGCCGAAGGTGTTGCCGGACAACCGAAGATGCTGTCGGTCGGGCTGCACTGCCGGCTGGTCGGACGCCCGGCGCGGGCGGCCGCGCTGCAGCGTTTCCTGGACCACGTGCAGTCGCATGACCGGGTGTGGGTGGCGCGGCGCATCGAGATCGCCGAGCACTGGCGGGCCACACACCCCGCTCCCTAGGGGCGCTGGGTGTACTCCTTGGGTGGCGGCGTCGCATACTCGCCGCGCTTGCCGGTGCGCAGGCCCATCGTCACCAGGGACTGCACCGTCAGCGTGGCGGCGGCGACACCGTCGACCACGGGCACCCCGATCTCGTCGGCGATGTGCTGGCACATCTCGGCCATGCCCGCACAGCCCAGTACGACGGCATCGGAGCCGTCCCGCTCGACCGCGTCCCGGCAGGCCTCGGCGACGGCCTTGAGTGCCGTCGGGTCGGTTTCCAGGTCGAGAACCGCGATCTCACAGGCGTGATACCCACGGCAAAATCTGCTCATCCCGTAGCGCTCGGCGAGTTCTTCGGCCCGTCCGATGGTGCGCGCCAGCGTCGTAACGATGCTGAAGCCGCGGCCGAGATGGCTCGCGGCCTGCATGGCGGCCTCGGCGATTCCGATCACCGGACCGGACGCGAGTTCGCGTGCCGCGTCCAGTCCCGGATCACCGAAACATGCGATGACGTAGCCGTCGACCCCTTCCCGCTCACCGCATTCGATCGCGGCCAGCAGCCCGGGCACGCTCATCGCTTCGTCGTAGTGACTCTCGATGGACGGCGGACCGAACTGCGATGTCACCGCGGTGATCTCGGTGCCAGAACCGGCCACCGCGCGTGCGCTGCGGCCGATCCCGACGGTCACGGTCTCGGTGGTGTTGGGGTTGACCACCCAGATGCGGGTCACGACAACGATTCTGCCACCAGGTCGTCCCGTGTACCCCACAAGTAGTAGATGGCGAAGCCGACACCGCAGCCGATGAACCAGCTGTACTGGGCGGCGGTGTGCATACCCGTCATCGAACCACCGGTCAGCACCGGGATCATCGCCATGATGGCACCGACAACGGTGGCGACGACGGCCACCTTGTTGTATCCCTTTGTGTACCAGTACTTTCCGGACTCCTCCATGGTGAACAGGTCATCCACCACCACCTTCTGCTTGCGGATCAGGTAGTAGTCCGCGATCAGCACACCGAACAGCGGGCCGATGAAGGCGCCGAGGGTTTCCAGCGTGTAGTGGATGACCTCGGGATTGTTGTACAGGTTCCACGGCGTGATCAGTACCGATCCGACCGCGGCGATCATGCCGCCGGCGCGCCAGCTGATCTTCTGCGGGCTGACGTTGGAGAAGTCGAATGCCGGTGAGATGAAGTTGGCGACGATGTTGATGCCGATGGTGGCGATCGCGAATGTCAATGCGCCCAGCACGATTGCGAAGGTGCTGTCGATGCGGGCCACCGTCTCGACCGGGTCGGTGATCAGCTCACCGAACACCGGCAGGGTCAGCGACGCGGTGACGACCACCAGCACCGAGAACACCAGGAAGTTCACCGGCAGGCCGAGGAAGTTGCCCTTCTTGACGGCCTCGAACGACTTTCCGTAGCGGGAGAAGTCACCGAAGTTGAGCATCGGACCGGAGAAGTAGGACACCACCAGGGCGATGGCGCCCAGCATCACCGGAACCGAGGACCAGCCGGTGTAGGTCACCCCGCCGAGGTTCAGATCGATGGCACCCCAGCCGGCCTTGTAGATCAGGTAGCCGCACAGCATGAACATGACGACGTACACGGCGGGCCCGCAGAAGTCGATGAACTTGCGGATCGACTCCATGCCCCGCCAGAACACGCAGGCCTGAAGCACCCACAGCAGCAGGAAGCTACCCCAGCCCAGCAGCGACAGACCGGCGAACCCGTAGTCGGCGACCACCGCGTACGGGGCCAGGCTCGGGAACAGTTTGATCAGCACGATGTCCAGGGCCGCCGAGGCCAGGAAGGTCTGGATGCCGTACCAGGCGACGGCGATCAAGCCGCGGATGATGGCCGGGATGTTGGCGCCCAGCACACCGAACACGGTGCGGCAGATCACGGGGTAGGGCACCCCGGTCGCCTGGCTGGGCTTGGCCACCAGGTTGCAGAAGAAATACACGATGCTGATGCCGACCAGCAGCGCGATCAGGACCTGCCAGCTGGCCAGTCCGAGAGCGAACAGGCTGCCTGCGGTGACGTAGCCGCCGACGCTGTGCACATCGGACATCCAGAACGCGAAGATGTTGTAGGACGTCCAGCTCTGCTTGCCCAGCGGGGCCAGGTCCTCATTGGTGAGGCGCGGGTCGTAGCCGGGTTTGATGACGCCGCCACCCACCGGGTGGCCGGCAGCTTCGACGACGTCATCGGCGCCGATGACGGCCCCCGGCGGCGCCATATTCGGTGGCACAACGGTATCGGTCATGGTTGCCGACTATGCGACCCGGTTGTTTCCCTGCTGTTTCGCCTCAACTATCAGTCGATTGCGACGAGAATATATTCACCTCAGGCCAGCAGGCCGGTGTCCCTGGGCAGCGTCTCGATGACGGCGTTCAGCCGGGCGGCGTGCAGTTCGGCGACGGCCAGCAATGCCGCGACGTCGCCGGCCAGGAACGCCTCCAGCATCGCGCGGTGATCGGCGTGCAGCTCGGCCCGGTCGGCGTGGCTGACATGCACCATCGACTGCACCGGTTCGGTGACGTTCCAGGCGCCCTCCAGCATGTGCAGCAGCCGGTGCATCCGCGACGGCCGGGTCAGCGCGCTGTGAAACTCCCTGCTGCCGCGGTGGTAGGCGGCCGCGTCCCCGTCACGGATGGCTTGCTCCAGGCGCTGATTGGCGATCACGGCGGTGGCGCGGTCGGTGTCGGTGGCGTTGTGCACTGCGGCGGTCAGCGACGCTGACTCCAGGGTCTCGCGCACAATGTACATTTCGCGCAACTCCTGGGCGGTCAGCAGCGCGACGGTGTACCCGCCGTTGCGCCGGTGCGCGACCAACCCCTCGGCGACGAGGGTCTTCACCGCTTCCCGGATCGGGATCTGGCTGATCCCGAACATCTCGGCGACCTCGGCGAGCGGGATCGGGGTACCCGGCGGCACACCGCCGTAAAGGATGGCGCGGCGCAACTCCGCGAGCGCCCCGTGCTGGGAGGTGCCCGCCCGCTCGGTTTCCAGGCAGTCGAGCAGCGCCGAACGTCTCAGCCCCATCGCCACAGGTTAGGCCGGTCGTGTTGCGCGCGCCGGTCGACGACGTTTCTGCCGGGCAACGCTAGAGCGGAGGCCGAGGGGAGGCAGTAGCCGGTCCGGAGCGAGCGCATTCGCACGTAGCGCGGCACTGGAGGACCTCGCCGGAAGCAGGACAGTCAGCGCCGATCGGGTACCATTTAACATGCCGGTAATCTTGCTGGCCCTCAGGGCAGACCACTTCGTTGAGCGTTGGGCTTACCGCCCCGCCTCGATCGCGTCGCCTTCTCTGAGACTTCTCAGAGGATCTTCATGTCTTCGCGTACCAGCGGAACCCCTTCTCTCGACATGCCGGCACACAGCGAGTACTCCCTTCCTGCCACACCCTTCGCGCTGCCCGTCGGTTCCACGGCGATCGTCTACTGCGAGGGCCAGTTCGGCGAGCAGGACGGCAAAACCGCCAACGGCCTGGTCCGGCATTCGGAGAAGTACGAAATCCTCAGCGTCATCGACGGCCTCCGGGCCGGAGCGGATGCCGGGAAACTCCTCGACGGCACCGCGAACGGCATCCCGGTGCTGGCATCGCTCGCCGAGTCCATCGCGCACGCCGGCCGCGTGCCCGACTATCTGATCTGTGGGCTGGCGCCTGCCGACGGTCTGCTGTCGAACGAGCAGCGGGTCGTTCTGCTCGATGGCATCGCCCGCGGGATGCACATCATCAACGGCCTGCATGAATTCCTCAACGACGACGCCGAATTCGCGGCGGCCGCCGTGATCGCCGGCGTCACCATCACCGATGTGCGCCGGCCGAAGGCCAAGCGGGACCTGCACCTGTTCTCCGGCCGCATCTTCGACGTCACCTGCCCCCGGATCGCCATCCTCGGTACGGACGGGGCGATCGGGAAGCGCACCACCGCCACCCTGCTGGTCCAGGCGCTGAACGCGTGCGGCATCAAGGCGGTCATGGTCGGCACCGGTCAGACCACCTTGATCCAGGGCGGGAAGTACGGCGTCGCGCTGGATGCGCTGGTCCCCCAGTTCTGCTCGGGCGAGGTCGAACACCAGGTCGTCGCCGCGTTCGAGGGTGAGGATCCCGACGTGATCGTGGTCGAGGGTCAGGGCGCGCTCAGCCACCCCGCGTACATCACGTCGGCGCACATCCTGCGTGGCAGCCGGCCGGCAGGCGTGATCGTGCAGCACGCGCCGAAGCGCACCGTGCTCGGCGACTTCCCGATGGTGCCGATGCCGACCGCGGCCAGTGAGATCGCCCTGATCGAGGCGTTCGCCGACACCCGCGTCATCGGGGTCACGATCAACCACGAGGAGATGACCGACGACGAGCTGCGCGACGCGATCGCCGAGCATCACTCCCGGCTCGGGATCCCGGTCACCGACCCCCTGACGCGCCCCGCGTCGGATCTGGTCGACATGGTGCTGGCAGCCTTCCCCGCGCTCGCGGTGGTGGCCGGCACACACACCGCGGTGTGACGCTTCGAATCGAAACCGATCTCGACAAGGTCGAGCAGAACACGCGGATCCTGGTTGATCGGCTTGCCTTGCGCGGCATCGGTGTCACGGGGATTACCAAGGCGGTGTTGGGCTCGCCGGGAGTCGGCGCGGCGATGCTGCGCGGCGGTGCCCGCGGCCTCGGCGATTCCCGGGTGGAGAACCTCGCCCGGCTGACCGGGCTCGACGGATCACCATCACGCACCCTGATCCGCTCACCCACGCTCAGCCAGGTGGCACACGTCGTCGACGTCGCCGCCGTCAGTCTGAACACCGAGGCCGTCGTTTTGGCGGCGCTCGATCAGGCCGCGTTCCGGCAGAAACGCATGCACGCCGTCGTGCTCATGGTCGAGCTGGGGGATCTACGCGAGGGCATCGCGCTCGCCGACGCCCCCGAGGCGGTGCGGGCCGTCCTGGGTTACCAGTCACTGCGGCTCGTCGGCCTCGGCGCCAACCTCGCCTGCCAGAACGGTGTCGTGCCCGACGACCAGAACATGGGCATCCTCACCGGGCTCGCGGACGATATCGAGGCACTGCACGGGCTCACACTCGGCATCGTCTCGGGCGGCAACTCCGCGAACCTGAACTGGGCTCTGCACACCCACGATGTCGGCCGGATCGACGAGCTCCGACTCGGCGAAGCCATCCTTCTCGGCGTCGATCCGCTGAGCCGGACACCGATTCCCGGCCTGCACACCGACGCCTTCACCTTGACCGCCGAGGTCATCGAGGTCGCCGTGAAACCGGCTCGGCCCTGGGGAGACCGCGCTCAGGCGGCTTTCGGGGAGGCACCGGTCCGCGTCGGCAGCGGGAGCGTGCACCAGGCAATCCTGGCCATCGGTCGCCAGGACGTGGACCCCGTCGGTCTGCGGCCGCCCGAGGGCATCACGATCCTCGGGATGAGCAGCGACCACCTGGTGGTCGACCTCGGCGATCACCCCGTCACGGTCGGCGACGAGATCGCCTTCGGTGTCGCCTACGGCGGACTGGTGCGGGCAATGACATCGCCATTCGTCGCCAAGATCGAGCGCTTTGGCGGTTTGTGAAAGCGGCGGCGCAAGCCAGCAGTTCGCGCAACTCAGGCTTGGCGTCAAACTCCTGCTGCGTGGCAAGCGACCTGTTGAGGGGCGCCGGATCAGGTTCAGTCAGGTCCATCGGGAAACTCCGTCACTCCAGATTTCGAGTTGACGAATCCACTCTAACTGCGTTGGCTTCGGCCGCAGCGAGACGCGATGATCTGCCGTTGGTCAGGCCGTTTTATGTCAGCCTTCGTCCTGCGTCGGGTTCTCGGCAAAGTAGTCGTTCTTCGTGTAGGACTGGCCCGCTGCCCGGCGCCGCTCTGCCTCTTCGAAAGCTTGCTGGGTCTGGGCAACACCGACGTGACTTCTCAGATATAGGAACAGCTCTCGATCGAGAGCATAGACACCCGGGATTGGTTGCCTGAGGTGTCGTTTGAGCAGATCGTGGGGTGGCTGGGCGTTAGGCTCGCCGGCGTCGATGCGTCGTAGCGCCTCTTTCGAGATGTCATCACCGGCCGCCTCCTCACTGTCGGCGACCACGTGCCAGTCGACGCCGGGATATTGGGCGCGCCACTTGTGGTCGCTTGTCTGGGTGATGAGCGGGCGGATGTGAGTCGCGTATTGCTCGTAGAGAGCGTTGAGATCGTCGTCAGTGGTGTCGTCGGAGAGTTCGGCGAGGTCGTGACGGAGACCGGAGTCGGCTTGGGCTCGGTCGAGCCGATTGAGAAGTTCGGCGCGGCGGATCCGGCGGCGTGGTGGAGGCTGGTCGGGGCTCATCGCGCTCACTGCTCGGTCGTCTTCGTGGTTTGTCGTTGTAGATGGTATCCCCGGGACCGACGTACCGACCGGCACTCAGTTCGACGACGGCAGACAACAGGCCAGACCAGCGCGGAACCCCGACGACGCCGGCATGTGTCAGCAGGTGCTCCCGACACCAACTTTTGGCGACTGTGCCTCTCATGGGGCGGCTGGGTGTCGCGACCGGCCTGGTCGCGAGCGTGGCTGGCGAGCAGGATAGCGTCCCCACACGCGGCCGTTTGTCTTACGCAACGCGAATTTCGCGAGGTCGGCCCCGCGAAATTGGGGTCAGATGGGCAGTCCGGGCACTTGGCGTGGCGCTGCGGGTTGTCTATCGGCAGCAGTTGGGGTCGAGGACGATGCGGAGTGCTTCCAGGCTTTCGGGGCGTGCTTGGTAGAAGACGTTCATGCCGCGGCGGGTGGACTCGACCATGCCGGCTTTCTTGAGTTGGCCCAGGTGGTGGCTGACAGTGGATTCGGCGAGCTCGACCGCGCCAGCCAGGTCGCAGGTGCATACCTCGCCGGCCGGTGAGCACAGCAGGATCGACATCAGTTTGATGCGGGCGGGGTCGGCGAGTGCTTTGAGCCGCAACGCCAGCTGCAGCGCGGCGTAGTCGCTCATCGGGGCAGCGGACACCGGGGTGCAGCAGATCGGGGTGGTCACGTCGATGACCGGCAGCGTCTTCGGCATGGACACCATCGTGCCACAGGTTCTTGACATATATCGAAACCGTGGCAGGCTGTGTTCATACCGATTCGATATATGCCACACAGGTGGAGGTCGTCATGTCCCGCGTCCAGCTTGCCCTCAACGTCAATGACCTCGATGAGGCGATCACGTTCTACTCCAAGCTGTTCGGCGTTGCACCGGCCAAGGTCAAGCCCGGTTACGCCAATTTCGCCGTCGCCGAGCCCCCGCTGAAGCTGGTGCTGCTGGAGAATTCCGCGCAAGGCGGCAGCATCAATCATCTCGGGGTTGAGGTCGGCTCCAGCACGGCGGTGCACGACGAAATCGCCCGGCTGACCGGGGAAGGCCTGTTCACCGATGAGGAGATCGGTACGACCTGTTGCTTCGCCACCCAAGACAAGGTCTGGGTGACCGGTCCCTCCGGAGAGAAGTGGGAGGTGTACACGGTGCTGGCGGACTCGGACACCTTCGGGGAGAACCCACAGCATCAGCAAGCTGTTGACGCGGCGAGCACGGTGCAGGTCTTCGAGCCGGCGCTGTGTTGCGCCACCGGGGTGTGCGGGGAGGACCTCGACCAGGCGTTGGTGACGTTCTCGTCGGACATGGACTTCGTGCGTAGCCGCGGCGGTGACGTGTCGCGCTACAACCTGGCCAGCGAAGCCCTAGCGTTCGCCGAACACGACGCCGTGAGGGAGTTCCTGACCGTGGCTGGCTCGGAGGGGCTGCCGCTGGTCCTGGTCGACGGGATCACCGTGTTGACCGGCCGCTATCCCGATCGCGCCCAGCTCGCCGCCTGGGCCGGTGTCGAGGCGCCCGTCGCCGGTGGAGCGGCGATGCTGGGCATCACCGACACCACCGGCTCGGCCGGGGCCGGCTGCAGCAGCGAGGGCTCTGACGCGACCGGCTGCTGCTGAGATGGGGTGCGCTATCACGTTTTTGGACGGTGCGCCACGATTTGTGTTCTTCACCGGGAAGGATTTGTGTTCTTCACCGGGAAGGGTGGTGTCGGTAAGACCTCGATCGCCTGTGCGACCGCCGTTACTCTGGCCGGCAACGGTAAGCGGGTTTAACGAGTTCACCTCGCTGCTCACCGACCCCGACGGCGCGCTCGCCCAGTTCGATCATGTGGTGTTCGACACCGCCCCGACCGGGCACACCATCCGATTGTTGCAGCTGCCCGGCTCGTGGACCGAGTTCCTCACGGCAGGCAAGGGCGACGCCTCCTGCCTGGGACCGCTGTCGGGTCTGGACAAGCAGCGCACCGAATACGCCGGAGCGGTAGCGGCGCTGGCTGATCCGGAGCGCACGCGCCTGGTGCTGGTCGCCCGAGCGCAGACCTAGAGCCTTGCCGAGATCGCCCGCACGCATCGGGAACTCGCGGCGATCGGGCTGACCCGCCAGCATGTCGTCATCAACGGGGTACTCCCGGGCGCGACCGATGACAGCGACCCGCTCGCGACCGCGATCTACCGCCGTGAACAGGACGCGATCGCCGCCATGCCGGCCGAATTGGCGGCGCTGCCCGTCGATCAGGTCGACCTCAAGGCCACCAACATCGTCGGCCTGGATGCGCTGGCCTCGTTGTTCACCCCGAGTGAGGTCTTGCCCCAGATGGCCGCGGAGCCGGGCCGCGATATGAACGTTCACGCTCCGCTGGTGGGCTTGATCGACGAACTCGCCACCGGTGAGCACGGCTTGATCCTGTGTATGGGCAAAGGCGGTGTTGGCAAGACGACCATCGCCGCGGCGATCGCGGTAGCACTCGCCCAGCGCGGACATCAGGTGCTGTTGACTACCACCGACCCGGCCGGTGACCTAACCGGCACCCTCAGCGGGGACCTCGACAACCTGGCGGTGTCCCGGATCGACCCCGCCGAGGCGACCCGCGCCTACCGTGATCATGTGCTGGCCACCAAGGGTGCTGCCCTCGACGAGCAGGGCCGGGCGATGCTCGCCGAAGACCTGCGCTCCCCATGCACCGAGGAGGTCGCGGTGTTCCAGGCCTTCTCCCGGGTGATCAGCGAGTCGCGACACAAGTTCGTCGTGGTCGACACCGCACCGACCGGGCACACGCTGCTGCTGCTGGATGCGACCGGCTCCTATCACCGCGAAGTCGCCCGCCAGTTAGGTGATCGCCAATTCGTGACGCCGCTGATGCGGCTGCAGAACCCGGCCGACACCAAGGTCATCATCGTCACCCTCGCTGAAACCACCCCCGTCCTGGAAGCCGCCGGTCTGCAGACGGAGCTGGAACGCGCCGGCATCCACCCGTGGGCATGGGTAGTGAACAACTCACTGGCGGCAGCCAATCCGGTCTCACCACTGCTCGCGCAGCGGGCAGCCGCCGAATTACCGCAGATCGAGACGGTACGAACCGACTACGCCGACCGCATCGCGGTGGTGCCCCTGCTGGCAGCCGAACCGGTCGGCATCCCCGCGATCGATGCACTCGGGGCAACCCGCGGCGTCGTGGTCCGCTCACCAGCTCTGTGACCACGACTGGACGCCCCGCCGCGATGCCCGGCGGGGCTAGGGTTAGGGTTAGGGCGAACCCTTCGCGGTGTTGAGGCGGGCAGCAAGGTCAGTGACGCGGGCTGCGATATCGCCGCGTACCAGGCGCATCCGCTCGATGCCGTCGATGCCCCGCTCGGAGGGTTCGTCGTTGTCCCAGGTCTCGGACTGCGTCCCCACCGTCGAGTTCATGCCGATGAAGACGACGTTGCCGCCCCCCGCTGAGGTCTCAATGTCCGCGGGCGTGAGGCCTGGCCTTGGGCGATGGCAAAGGTACCACTCGTTGTAGGAGATGGCGCCCTCGGTGTTCTTGACGGCCGCCGAGGTTTCCCTCATTGCCTTGTGCTCCGGTGCCCACGCCCCCGTTGAATGTCTTGCCGACACCTTTGGTCCAGGTCCCGCCGCCGGCGGTTTGCAAGTATTGCTGGAAATTGTCGGTGGTGCCCGAGGAGTCGCTGCGGTAGATGACGAGGATGTCCTCGGCGGGCGCCGAGGGATTCAGCGCGGTGATCGCTGGGTCGCTCTCACGCAGGGCTAACAACATGTGGTGCCCGTTGTTCGCGCTAAACGATGACCAGGGCCGCTAAACATGGTGCTGGCTGACGTCGGTGGTGAGGACAAGCCGTTGAGGCTCGAGGCGGTGCTGGCGTACCCAGGCTTGGGCGGCCATTTGTACGGCATCCCATGGGGAGCCGAGCGGCGGGGTGTAGGACAGATCGAGCTCGCTAACCCCGTCAACGGTCATGGCATGGAACAGTGCGCTCGCGTAGATGTCGACGCGTTTGGCGACTTCGGCACCGCGGTGCCCGACCAGCTGCGCCCCCAGCAGCAGGCCGCTGCTCTGGTCGCCGGTGACGCGGATGGCGATGGGGGTCGCACCCGGGTAGTAGGCCTTGTGATCATCGGGGTTGGAGGCGGTGGTGACCGGTGTCCAACCCCGGTCGGCGGCGCGGGCTTCGTGTTCGCGAAGCCCGGTGCGGGCAGCAACGAGGTCGAACACCTTGACGACCTGGGTACCGAGGCTACCGGCGAAGTGGGCGTCACCACCTAGGACGTTCTCCCCGGCGACGCGGCCCTGTTTGTGGGCGGTGGTGCCCAGCGGCAGCCAAGTCAGGCCGAGCAGGCGATGGTGGGTATGCACGCAGTCCCCGGCGGCGAACACATCAGGCAGAGTGGTGCGCATCGTCTCATCGACCACGATCGCGCCCTTGATGCCGAGTTCGGCGCCGGCGGCCGCCGCGAGCTCGGTGTCGGGCCGCACGCCGACGACAACGAGGACCAGATCGACGGTGCGCGAAAGGGTATCGTCGCCGTGGTTGGCGGTCACGGTCAGCGCGCCGCCCTCGGTGCGGGTGATCGCGGTGACGGCGGTGTCGGTCAGGACCTCGACGCCATTACGTGCCAACTCGGCGTGGATGAGCGCGCCGAGTTCGGGATCTACGGTGGGCAGCACTTCGGGCAACGCTTCGATCTGGGTCACCGCGATACCGCGCAGGGTGAGGCCCTCGGCCATCTCCAGCCCGATATAGCCGGCGCCGATGATCACCGCCGTCCTCGGGTCGCGGGTGGTCAGGGAGTCCATCACCGCGAAGGTGTCGCCCATCGAATGCAGCAGGTGCACACCGTCTTTGGGGCCCAGTGGGTCCGGGCCCACCAGGCCGGGCAACGGTGGGCGGGCGCTGACGGCGCCGGTACCCACGATCAGCGCGTCGTAGTCGAGCTGGCTGGTTGTCCCGGTGGCGTCGACGAGGTCCAGGGTGTGTGCGTCGGCGTTGATGCGGGTGGCCGTGGTGTCGGTGAGCACCCTCATCCCGGTGGCGGCCAGGTCCGCGGCGGTGCGGTGTGCCAGATGGGTCCAGTGGGTGACTTCCCCGGACACGTAGTACGGGATGCCGCAGATGGAGAAGTTCGGGTAGGCGTCGGCGACGACGACCGTGAATTCGGTGGCGGGGTCGAGTTCACGCGCGCGTAGCGCGGCGCTGATCCCAGCGTCGCTACCGCCGATCGCGACTATATGACGTGCTGCCATAACAAACTCCTGGCGTGAGTGAGCGAGGATCCAGGGCGGCGCTGCCCCGCGGCTGGGTTGGGTTGAGCGATGGTGTTGACGCGGCGGCGGTATGCGGGAGACAGAGCCGGTGCCGCCTGGTGTGGCCGTCGGTGCTCGGTGCGGTCATCACGAACGCCGTTGATCCGCTATACCAGCGGATGGGTGGTGGGGGACGACGACATCGTCGGCGCTGGCACTGATCCCGGGGTAGAGCGCGCCGATCAGCGCCAACCCCACCAGCGCGCCGACGATCTGGGCCGCGACAAACCCCGGCACCGAACCCGGAGCGATGCAACCCGACACCTCTGTCACACCCTGTGATGATTTCGACATCGATCGATATTGATTGACATCGAATCTGCCCGCAAACGAACAACCGGTGAACTCGCCGCTCAACGGAGTGTCGGGGAGCTCTCCGGTGCAGGTGGCGTGGGAATGTCTGAGACTCGTTGTGATCGACCGTGTTTGAGTGTGGGTCATGAGATGGCGTTGACGGCGGTGGATACCTTTGTTTGGAACTCGGCCGGTAGCGGGAAGTATCCGTAGTCCGCCAGGCCGGCTTGGCCGGGGCCGATGGTGGACTGCAGGAACGCTCGCACCGCTTGCCCGGTTGCCGGGTCGGCGTATTTCGAGCACACCAGTTCGTAGGTGGCGAGCACGATCGGGTAGGCGCCGGCTTCAGTGGGTGTGTAGAACGACGAGGTGTCTAGCACCAGGTCGTTGCCCTGCCCGCTGACTTTGGCGCTGGAGACGGTCTTGGCGACGGTGTCGGCGCTGATGGGGACCGGTCCGGACCCTTTGGCAGAGGTGAGGATCTGTGCGGAGGATAGCCTTTGGGCTTTGGCGAATGAGTATTCGTTGTAGGTGATCGCGCCCTCGTTGTTCTTCACATTCGCCGAGGTTCCTTCGTTGCCCGGGGCGCCCTCACCGACGCCGCCGTGGAATGTTTTGCCCACGCCTTTGCCCCACGCTCCGCCGGAGGCGGCTTCGAGGTACTGCTGGAAGTTGTCGGTGGTGCCCGATTCGTCGCTGCGGTACACCACGTGGATGTCCTCCGACGGCATCGACGCGTTGAACTGGGTTATCGCTGGGTCGTCCCAGCGGGTAATCGTGCCGTTGAAGATCTTGGCGATCGTCGGTGCGTCGAGCACGAGCGTATCGACGGTGTCGAGGTTGTAGGTGATAGCCAACGGCCCGAACACCACCGGTATGTTCCAGGCCTCCGAGCCGCACCGCTGTTTGGCCGTGGTGTATTCGCCGCGTGCTTCACTCAACGGCGAGTCGGAGCCGCCGAAATCTGTTTGGTTGCTGAGGAATTCGCTCACTCCGGCGCCGGACCCGTTCGAGGTGTAGGTCAGCGTGTGCCCAGGGCAGGCCTTCTGGTAGGCGTCGATGAATCGCGTCATGGCGTTGGCCTGTGCTGTGGAGCCGCTGGCCTTCAAGGAGGTTTTACCGGCGCAGTCCACCTTGGCCGCCGCGGCGTAGGGCGGCGGGTTGGGGTCACGTCCGCACGCTGAGAGCACCAGGGTGCAGGCGGCGAGCATGCTCAGCACAGTACCGGTTCGGTTGAGGGTCAACTCGGAAATAATCACAGCGACGTCCTTCACAGGTTCGGGGAAGTGTTGCAGGGTGGTCTATTCCGAGGGCTGCAGCATTTGGATGATGGCATCAAACTGGGTTGGGGTGGGCAGCCGGTGGTCGCTGTGATGATCGCGACCGCGATGTCGGTGACGTCGGCGGGGCGACCATGGTGTTGCGCGAGCAGTTGTTCGGTTTGACGCACGATCAATTCCATCGGCCCGTTCATCGAGATCCTGGCCGGCGGGGTCATCAAGGATCCACTCCTGGTAGCGCCGGCCCGCGAACACCGGGCGGGCATCACCGCAGCCCATGGTGATGACAACGTCGGCGGCCCCAACGATCTCGTCGGTCCAGGGGTTGGGGTACTCATGCGAGATGTCGATGCCGACCTCGGACATCGCGCGGACTGCGACAGGGTTGACTTCGTCGCCCGGCTCGGAGCCTCCCGACCAGGCGACGGCGGCATCACCGGCGAAATGGGTGAAAATCCCACCGCCATCTGGGAGCGGCCGGCGTTATGTGTGCACAAGACCAGCACGACCGGTTTCCCATCGTGGGATTTGCCTTCGACTTTCGCCAGAGCGCGAAGGCGTTGGCGGGCAAAGCGTTCAGCCAGCAGCGGCAGGAAATTGGCGATGGACGCCCCGGTGGCGAACTGCTCATAGCAGGAGGGCAGGAATCGTTCGATGGTTTCCACACCGAACATGTCGCCGAACTCTGACTGCAGTTGGACCGCGGCACTTTTCAGCGCCAGCCGTTGATCAATGGACAGCTCGGGTCGTAGGTGGGTGGGCGCGGTGCCGGCGACGTTGTCGGCCATGGTGTGCTCCGTTGTTAGGGGGTGTGCAGGGTGGGAGCCAGGCGATCGATACGGTCGCTGAGGTCATCCAGGGCGCGGTCAAACGCGTCGTAGCCGTCGGTGCGGGCCGGGTCGGGGATCGACCAGTGGATGCGGCGAGTATCGGCGGGCAGTTCTTCGTGCGCGTTGTCGCAGACCGCGATGACCAGGTCGGTGGGCGAGATGATGTCGTTGAAGTGTTGGGGGGTGTGCGGGTGTATCGGCAGGTTGTGGCGGGCCGCGGCGGCCAGCGCCTGCGGATGGACTTCGGCGGCGGGATGCGTGCCGCCCGAGGCCGCGGGGAGTGAGCTGCGGCGATTCCAGATCGCCACCGCAAGCTGGCTGCGGGCCGAATTCTGGCTGCACACGAACACCACTCGATCAGCCTGTTGTGCTGTCGAGGGCATCATCAGATCCAGCGCCTCGGGGATCAGCCGCACGTAGATGCGGCGCCGATCACCTTCTGAGCGGGCCCGTGCCACGACGCCGGCGCCTTCGAGCACACCGAGGTGATGGGCAATCAGGTTCGACTGCATCGACAACCGCGCCTGCAGCTCCGAGGGCGACGAATCCGCGACCAACAAACGGTCGACGATCGCCAGGCGGCCGGGATCGGCCAGCGCGGCGTGGATCTGCACCCGCCGAACCGTCTCCAAAGTTACCCCAGTGTTCATTGACTCAATGATTACTGAGCTACTGTTAGAGAGTCAAGTGAACAGTTCGGAATCCCTGACGCTCACCTGGAACCGGGCGGTAAGCAAGGTCTTGATGACGGGGCCGCTGGCTCCATTCGCAGACGCGTACGCGCTGGAGTTGAAGCAGCGCTGCTATACGCCGTTGACGTCGGTGGTCCAGCTCCGGCAGGTGGCACGGCTGAGTAACTGGCTGGAGGTGCGGGGGCTGGGCGTCGCCGAGCTGAACGGCGAGCGTGTCACCCCACGGTCACCGAAGCCTTGTTGCGCTACGCGGACCGGAACACCGCGCACTTGCGTGTCCACGGCAAAAGCTGTGCCTGAGGTCCATGTGCCCGGGGATGGACGGTCTCGGTGCGGATGCCGAGCGAGGTGGTGATCTTCTGAGGGTCGTGGCCACGCCGCTGCGATCAAGCCTGGTGCCCGCGCAGGAGACGAAGAACGCCCTCGCGCGGGGTCTGGGGCCTGCTGCAGCTGGCCACCGACGAGGCTTACGCGCCCGTGTGGGGATCGGGGATCCTCTTCGAGCTGGACTATGTACTCGCCGGCCTGCACGACAAGCGCGGGATCATCGATAGCGCCAGTCGCCGACAGCACCTCTTCGACCAGCTGAAGCAGGCGTTTCCGGGCTCAGAGGTTCACGCACCCAAAGACCGCGACTACAGCTACGGACTCAATTTTCCTGATGACGGACACGTCGCCCACGCCGCGATCATCGGCAAAGGCGACGCCATCGTCACCGGCGATCCAGGTCACCCGCCTGCCATGGCCACGAGGATTGTTAACGAATCACCGTCGGCGATCGCGGTCTGCAATCCGCCGCTGAGCCGGACGTCCTTGTCGTTGACGTAGATGTTGACGAATCGCCGCAAGTTGCCCGGGTTAGCCGGATCGAGCAGAGGTGCGAACAAACCGGCGTAGCTGGATTCGAGATAGCCGATCACCTCGGCAAGAGTGGAGCCCTCCGCGCTGACTCGCTTCTCGCCGCCCGTACGGGCTCTGAGATTTGTCGGGATCAGCACCGCCACACTCACGAGCTGGCCCCTCGCTTGACGGTCGAGATTTCACGTTCGGACACGCCGGAGTCGCTGCATGTGTGGATAGAATGCAGAGACAAATTGATCGCAAGGGAAGCTGAGTTCATCGATGCGCCTCTCCACCCGTAATCAGCTCAAGGGAACGATTGTCGAAGTCACTCCGGGCGCGGTGATGGGAATCGTGAAGGTGCGCCTCGACGGCGGTGATCAAACCGTGACCGCCTCGATCACCAAGGACGCCATCGCCGAACTCGGGCTCACGGTGGGCCAGTCTGCAACGGTGCTGGTCAAGTCCACCGAAGTGACCATCGGCGTCGAGTAGGCGGTTCACGGTCTGGCGAACCCGGCCGTAGTGAGCACCTTCTGACCGTACTCACCCGTCACCAGGTCGATGAATTCCTTTGCCAGATCCGGGTTCTTGGACGCCTTCAGCACGGCGATCGGGTAGGTGTTTACCGCTCCCGCGGATTCGGGGAACGGGACGCCGGTGACCTTTTCGCCCGCCCCGATCACGTCTGTGACATATACGAGGCCAGCATCAGCTTGGCCGGTGACCACCTTGTTGAGCACGTCGGTGACTTGATTCTCCTCGCTGACCGGATTCAGCTGCACCCCCGAATCCTGCTCGACCTTCTGGGTCGCCGAGCCGCACGGCACCGGCGGTGCGCAGATCACCACCGATATGCCGGGCTGAGTCAGGTCGCGCAACGTCGCGATGTGCTTCGGATTGCCCGGCGCCACGGCAATAGTGAGCGTGTTCGAGGCGAAGTTCACCGGATCGCCGGTCAGCAGACCCGCTTGTGCGGCTTTGTCCATGTTCCTGGTGTCCGCAGAGGCGAACACGTCGGCCGGAGCACCTTGGCTCAGCTGGCCGACGAGATCGGAAGACCCGGCGAACGAGAATTCCACGCCGCCGGGGTGATCGGTCTTGAACCGCTCGCCGATATCGGTGAAGGTTTTCTTCAGAGACGCGGCCGCGAAGACTATCAGTTTCGGTTGGCTGGGAACCTCCGACGCCGTTGGGGAGGCCAGCTCCGACGTGCTACACCCGCCGACCAGCACAGCCAATATCGCAGCCGAAAAGACCTGTTTGGCAAGGGATTTCATCGTTTCCTCTTCGAGGCTTGCGGTTCGCAGGCGCAGGCGTGGCCGGACCCGTCGGAATCACAGCCACTGGCCTCGAGCATGGCGTCACGGTCGACGACCTTGATCCTCTCACGGTTCTCGAGTGTCCCCAATGCGCGCTCGTGAGCATCCAGGCGCAGCCAGTCGCCCCAGGTTGTGTACCGGTGGCCCCGCGACTGCAGGAACCGGTGCATCGGGCGGCACCCCACGTCGCCGGGCCGCGGGAGGCGGGAGTTGGCGTGGTCGTCGAGCAGGCAAGTCACCGTCTCGTCGGCGTCGCTCTTGGTGTGCCCGATCAACCCGACCGGCCCGCGTTTGATCCACCCCGTCACGTAGACGCCGGGCATGGGCCGGTCGTCCTCGTCGAGAACCCGGCCTGCGACGTTGGGGATGGTGCCGGAATCCTCGTCGAACGCGACCTTGGCCACCGGTTCGGACAGGTAGCCGACGGCGCGGTAGACCGCCTGCACGTCCCAATCGGTAAATATGCCCGTGCCGCGGACATTTCCGGTGCCGTCGAGTTCGGTCCGCTCGGTACGCAGACTCGTCACGGCGCCGCCGTCGCCCAGGAGGGCCACCGGCGCCTCGAAGAAGTGCAGGTGTAGCCGGTGTGGTCGCTCACCCGGATCCCGCAGTGCGTACTTCTCGATGATGCCGGTGACCTGGCCGACGATCGTGGACTCGCGGCGCAGTCGTACCGACGCGTCGTCGTACTCGATGTCGGCCGGGTCGACGACGACCTCGATGTTCGGCGAACCGTCCAGCTCCCACAGCTCCAACGGGGTGAACTTGGCCTGAACGGGGCCGCGCCGGCTGAACAGGTGAATCACGGTGGCCTGGTTGGCCGACAGCCCGTCGTACACATTCGGCGGGATCTCGGTGGGCAATAGTTCGTCGGCGGTCTTGGCCAGTATCCGCGCCACGTCCAGGGCGACGTTGCCCGCGCCGATGACGGCAACCTTGCGCGCGGTCAGGGGCCAGCTCCGGGGAGCGTCGGGGTGGCCGTTGTACCAGGACACGAAGTCGGCCGCCCCGTGGGAACCACGCAGATCGACGCCCGGGACGGGCAGCGGCCGGTCGGCGTTGGCCCCGGTCGAGAAGATGACCGCGTCGTACATCGCGCTGAGGTCGTCGAGTGAGACATCGGTGCCGTAGGCGACGTTGCCGAAGAACTTCACGTTCGGCTTGCTGAGGACCTTGTGCAGAGCCGTGATGATGCCCTTGATCCGCGGATGGTCGGGGGCTACGCCGTAGCGGATCAGGCCGAACGGCGCCGGCAGCCTCTCGATGATGTCGATGCTGACCTCTTGACCGGATTTCAGTAAGGCGTCGGCTGCGTAAATCCCGGCCGGGCCCGCCCCGATGACGGCGACCCGCAGCCGGTCGAATCCGCCCGGACCGTGCTGTTCGCTCATTCGGCCCGCCGCGGCAGATTGCGGATGAACTCCGGGTCGGCAGCGGTCAAGCCGACGTCGGCGGCCCCACCGGGTGAGCCGAGTTCGGTAAAGAAGTCGGTGTTCGCGGTCTTGAATTCGCGCCACTTCTTGGGCACCTGCAGCTCGTAGAAGATCGCCTCCGCCGGGCACGCCTCAACGCAGGCCCCGCAGTCGGTGCACTCGTCGGGATGGATGTAGAGCATCCGCTCGCCCTCGTAGATGCAATCGACGGGGCATTCCGGCACGCATGCCTTGTCCTTCACGTCTACGCACGGTTCGGCGATGATGAAGGTCATCACTGTTCTCCTTCTCGATGGATCGTCACTGCACGGTCCAGGTGTCATGCCCCAGCAGCACCTGCTGGAGGTCGGTCGGGCGGCGCTGCTGCGCATCGGCGAGCTGGGTGCGAAACCGGCCGCCATAGGTGGGCCGGCTGACCGCGCGGAACACGCCGATCGGGGTGTTGCGCAGGTCGTCCCCGGAGAGACGCGACAGCGCGAAGGCGTACGCGGGGTTTGGCGCGCCCGCGTCGTGTACGACGACGTTCGGGTCGTCGGCCGTACCGACGAGCAGATCGCCGGTGGCCGGATCCCGCACGACGGCGGTGGTGCCGTCGCTGCCGAACACGATCGGCTGTCCGTGCTCGAGGGGGATGAGCCAGTCCTTGCGGCGGGCCGGGTCCTTGAGAGGTTCGTAGGCGCCGTCGTTGAAAACCGGGCAGTTCTGGTAGATCTCGACCAGTGCGGTGCCTTGATGCGCGGCGGCGGCCTCCAATGTTGCGGTCAGATGCCGCCGGTCGCTGTCGATGGTGCGTGCCACGAACGAGGCCTCGGCGCCGAGCGCCAGCGAGATCGGATTGAACGGATCGTCCACCGATCCCTCCGGTGTGGACTTTGTGACCTTGCGGAACTCCGATGTCGGGGAGGCCTGCCCCTTGGTCAGGCCGTAGATGCGGTTGTTGAACAACAGGATCTTCAGGTTGACGTTGCGGCGCAGCGCGTGTATCAGGTGGTTGCCGCCGATCGAGAGGGCGTCCCCGTCACCGGTGATCACCCACACCGACAGGTCCGGCCGGTTCATGCAGATGCCCGTCGCGATCGCCGGAGCACGTCCGTGGATGGAGTGGATGCCGTAGGTGTCGACGTAGTACGGGAAACGGGACGAACAGCCGATACCGGACACCAAAACGATGTTCTCCGGCGCGATCCGCGTGCCGGACAGGAAGCCCTGCGCGGCGGCCAGAATCGCATGGTCACCGCACCCCGGGCACCAGCGGACCTCCTCTGAACTACGAAATGCCGACGCCGGGAGCGGTTCTGGCAGTTGTTCGACGGTTGCTGTCATGATGATTCGGTTCCTTTGATGACGTTGATGAATGCCTGCTCGAGTTCAGCGGCCCGGAACGGCACACCGCGAATCCGGTTGTAGCCCACGGTGTCGACCAGGCAGTTGGCCCGAATGAGTCCCGCTAGCTGGCCGAGATTCAGCTCCGGCACCAGCACCGTGTCATAGGCCGACAGGACACTTTCGAGATTGCACGGCAACGGATTCAGGTAGCGCAGGTGGGCCTGGGCGATCGAGTAGCCGCGGCGCCGCAGCCGGCGGCACGCCTCTCCGATCGGGCCGTAGGTGGATCCCCAGCTGATGGCGATGGTCCGTGCGCCCTCGCCGGGCGGGCCGCTCGGATCGTCGACCGTGACGGGCGGCACCGGGATGCGGTCGATCTTGTCGTGGCGGGTGTGGACCATACGTTCGTGGTTATCGGGGTCGTAGGAGATGGCCCCGGTCTGGTAGTCCTTCTCCAGCCCGCCGATCCGGTGTTGGAGGCCTTTCGTCCCTGGCAGCGCGAGTGGGCGGGCCAGCGTATCGGGGTCGCGGGCGTAGGGCAGGTATATTTCCTGCCCGTTCTCATCGAAACCGTTTGGGACGGTAGCGAAGTCGATCGACAGATCGGGAAGATCGTCGACCGAGGGAACCCGCCACGGTTCGGACCCGTTGGCGACGTAGTTGTCGGACAGCAGGATCACCGGAGTGCGGTACTCCAGCGCGATCCGGCATGCCTCGATGGTGGCGTCGAAACAGTCCGCCGGCGAGCGTGCCGCCAGCACCGGAAGCGGTGATTCGCCGTGCCGTCCGTGGACGGCCATCCAGAGGTCGGCCTGCTCGGTCTTGGTAGGCAGACCGGTCGACGGTCCGCCGCGCTGGACGTTGATCACCACCAGCGGCAACTCGAGCATCACCGCGAGCCCGAGAGCCTCGGCCTTCAGCGCCATCCCCGGCCCGGAGGTCACCGTGGCCGCCAAGAGGCCCGCATAGCTCGCCCCGATGGCCGCGCCCGCCGCCGCGATCTCGTCCTCGGCCTGGAATGTGCGTATTCCCAAGGACTTCAGCTTCGACAGCTCATGCAGGATGTCGGTGGCAGGCGTGATTGGGTAGGAGCCCAGGAACAGCTCCAGTCCTGCGCGTTCGGCGGCCGCCGCCAACCCGTAAGCGGTCGCGAGGTTGCCCTGGATATTGCGGTAGGTGCCCGCCGGCAGCGCGGCCGAGTTCACTTCGTAGCGCACTGCCAGCGCCTCGGTGGTCTCACCGTATGCCCAGCCGGCGTGCAGCGCAGCAATGTTGGCTTGCAGCACCGCCGGTTTGGCGGGGAACTTCCGGGCCAGGTAGTCCTCGGTGGGCGCCAGTGGCCGATCGTAGAGCCAACACACCAGCCCGAGGGCGAACATGTTCTTCACCTTGCGGGCATCCTTGCGGGGCAACCCGAAATCGGCGACCGCCGCGGTGGCCAGACCGGCGATGTCCACGGTATGCAGCGAAAAGCCGTCCAGCGATCCGTCCTCAAGCGGATTCGATTGGTAGCCAACGATTTCCATGGCAATCTCGGTGAACGAGTTTGCATCGACGATCACCAGGCCCCCGGGCCGTAGGTCGGCTACGTTGGCTTTCAGGGCAGCTGGGTTCATCGCCACCAGGACGTCGGGGTGGTCTCCCGGGGTGAGCACCTCGTGATTGGCGATGTGCACCTGGAAGCTCGACACCCCGGCCACGGTGCCGGCCGGCGCGCGGATCTCGGCCGGATAGCTCGGGAGCGTCAGCAGGTCGTTTCCCAGGATCGCCGATGCGACGGTGAATCGGTCGCCGACCATCTGCATGCCATCGCCGGAGTCACCGGCGAATCGGATCGCCACCCGGTCCAGTTGAATCGGTTCGATGCTCATCAGTCTCCCTTTCCCAAACCCAGTCCACGAAGCCAGCGCACGGCGTTGGCGATCTGCTCGCACGCCTGGCGTACGTCGTCTTCGGTGGTCTCGCGGCCGAGGCTGAACCGCAGGCTTTCCTGCGCGGCGTCCGGGCTGAGCCCCATGGCCAGCAGCACGTGCGACGGCTCGGAATCCCCGGTTGTGCACGCCGAGCCCGAAGAGACGCAAACGTGCGGTGCCGCGTCCTGAATCGCTTCCGCCGGTGCGCCCGGAAACCACAGGTTGACGGTGTTGGGCAGCCGGGGTGCCCCACGGCCGTTCACCCGGGCGCCGACGCTGTCGGCGAGCAGTTGTTGCAGCAGCGCGGTCAGCCGGACCTGCCGGCGTGCGGTGCCCTCCAGTTCCTCGGCGGCCAGTCGGGAGGCCGCGCCGAACCCGACGACGGCGGCGCTGTTGACCGTGCCACCCCGCAGGCCGCGTTCGGCCGAGCCGGGGAACAACGGCTCCAGACGGTCGCGCAGTCCCCGCGCGGTGGCGACCGCCCCGATTCCCTTCGGCCCGTACAGCTTGTGGGCAGACCAGCCAACCACGTCGGCGGCGCCGTCGAGGCGGACCGGAATGCGACCGACCGCCTGGGTGATGTCGCTGAACAACAATGCTCCCGCGCGGTGGGTGATGTCACCGACCGCTGCGAGGTCGTTGATCACGCCGGTTTCGTTGTTGGCGGCCATGACCGCGACCAGTGCGACATCGGAGTCGATGAGCCATTCCAGGTAGTCGAGGTCGAGGGTGCCGGCCGGTAACACGTTGACGACATCAGATTTGCCGGCTGCCTTAGCTGCGGAAAGTACGGCGTGGTGTTCGGTAGCGGCTACCAGTACGCGATTCCGGCCCGGGGGCGCGGTGCGTACCACGCCGCGGATCGCCATCATCGCTGATTCCGTTGCCCCGCTGGTGAAAACGATATCTCGACGGTCTGCTCCCACGAGCGCTGCGACGTCACGCCGGGCCACCTCGACCTGGGCGGCCGCCCGCTGGCCGGCGGCGTGCTTACTGGCCGGATTGGCGAAGCTGTCGGTGAGCAACGGCAGCATCTCGCCGAGCACCCGGGGGTCGACGGGGGTCGCAGCGTTGTAGTCGAGGTAGATCGGCGTCTTCACGGTGTCGCCCCGCAGTCCGGGCAGTGCGGATCGCGCCGCGTCGGCAGGGTATGGAAGTCCATGTCCCACAGGTCGAAGTAGGTCAACGCATCCACGGCCGGCCGGCCGAATCCGGTCAGCATCTTGACCGCCTCCATCGCCGCGAGACAACCGGTGACGCCTGCGACCGCTCCCAGCACGGGAAATTCCAATGGCTCCCACGACGGGTCGCCCTCGGGGAAAACGCATCGCGCGCAAGCGGACCCCGGTTCGACGGTCAGGACGTATCCCTCGGTTGCGTTCATCGCCGCGACCACTAGGCGCAGACCCATCTGGACGCACCGCTGATTCAGCAGGTACCGCTCCGGGAAGTTGTGCCGGGCGTCGACGACGAGATCGGCCGATGCCATCAGGCCGGGCAACCGCGGGTCGGCGACGTGCCAGGCGTACGGCTCGACCTCGACGTCCGGGTAATACGCGCCGAGAGTTTTTGCCGCACAATCTACTCGGGGTGAGCCCACCCATTCCGGCAGCATCAGCGTCTGCCGGTTGAGGTCGGGCTCTTCCAGGTCGCCGGGGTGTACCAGGATCAGCCGACCGATCCCCGCGGCGCCCAGATACGTCGCCACGGCGCCGCCGACACCACCGATGCCGGCGATCAGCGCGGTGGCGCCGGCCAGCCGGCGCTGCTGCTCGGGGCCGAACCCCGGAATCGTCAGCTGCCGGTCGAACCGCTGGGTCCGCGCCAGGGTCGAGGTGAGGGCGGTCAGTGCGGCGGTCATTGGACCAGTGCCACCCGACGCACTCCGGGAACGGCTTCCTGAAGCCGTTTTTCGATGACTCCGCTGAGGGTGGCGGTAGCCAGCGAGCATCCACCGCAGGCACCGATCAGTTCCACCGAGACCACACCGTCGTCGACCCCGACGATTCGCACGTCACCGCCGTCGTTCTGCAGGTACGGGCGGATGTCGGCCATCGCCTCCTCGATCTGGGTGGCCAGCATCGCGTCGGCGGCGCTCTGTTCGGCAGATGCCGACGGCGCAAACGAGTTGCCGCAGCCGCAGCCCCCGGAGGCATTCGGGTTGGTGAAGGTGAATCCCGACGATGTGAGGGATTCGACGTAGTCGATGCGAATGCCGTCCAACATCGGGAGCATGACCTTGGACACGTAGACGTCGAACCCGCCGTAGGTTTCGACGACGTCGGCCGGATCGGGCTCGGGTGACAGCGCCAGGTTGTACTCGTATCCGGCGCAACCGCCCGGCGTGACGCCGATGCGCAGGCCGTATCCGACGGTGTCGGGGCTGCCGGTGAGCAGGGTGCGGACCTTGTCGGCGGCCTTGTCGGTGAAGTCGATGATCATGCGACGTCGACCTCCACATCGGCCAGCAACTGGGCGCCGGCGGTGGCCACCGCCTGCTCGATGACGTCATAGACCTCGATGGCCTCGATTCCGGCGGCGTCGAGCGATGCGCGTGGCTCGTGGCCGATCTTGCTGCACAGCACCGCCTTGCAGTCCGAGAGCATGCGAACGGTCTTGTCCAGCACCGATTCTTCCTCGCCGCATTCGCTGGGCCCGTTGCAGAATCGTTCGACGCTACGGGTCTGCACCAGCTTGGCCCAGCCCGGCGCGGCCTCATAGATCCAGAACTCGTCGGCGTGCCCGAAATGCTGGTTGACCACGCCGCTGCCCTTGGTGGCCACCGCCACCAGCACCACCTCGTCGGGCCGGGTGCCCGCGGTCTGGATCTTCAGCGCTTCCCGGGTGCTGCGGACTTCGGTGCGCCACCGTTCGATTTCCGCATGGACCTGCTGGCGGCCTTCCAGGTCATAGGTGACCTCGCCGTTGAGGTAGGTCTCCGGGCCGAACTCCTCGCTGCGGTCCTCGCCGAGCAGACCGACGGCGTCGGCACGGCATTGCCGGCAGTGCCGCATCATGTTCATCTCCGCGCCGTCGTCGTCGGCGCAGCGATCCTGCAGTGCCTTGAGCTCCTGGGGTGTCGGACCCCGCTGGCCGGCCAGTCCGAACACCGTGCCGTGTTCTGGTGCCGACACCAGCGGCATCACGTTGTGCAGGAAGGCGCCCATGGCCTTGACTGTGCGCGAAACCTCCACCAGGTGGTCGTCGTTGACCCCGGGGATCATCACCGAGTTGATCTTGGCGAGGATCTTGCGTTCGGTGAGTGCGGCCAGTCCTTCGAGTTGGCGTTCGGAAAGCACCTTGGCGGCATCGCGACCGGTATAGCGTTTGCCCTGGAACGCCACCCACGGGTAGATCTGTTCGCCCACCTCGGGATCGACCATGTTGATGGTGATGGTGACGTGGTCGACGTTGAGGTCGGCGATCCGATCGGCGAAGTCGGGCAGCCGTAAACCGTTGGTGGACAGGCACAATTTGATATCGGGGCAGTCTTTAGCCACTTGCTCGAGAGTCTTGAAGGTCTGCTGGGGGTTGGCCAGCGGATCTCCGGGTCCGGCGATACCGAGCACGCTCATCTGCTTGATCTGACTGGCGACGTGCTTGACCTTGGCGACGGCATCCTCCGGCGAGAGCAGGGTGCTGGTGACGCCGGGACGGCTTTCGTTGGAGCAGTCGTACTTCCGATTGCAGTAGTTGCACTGGATGTTGCAGGCCGGTGCGACCGCCACGTGCATGCGGGCGTAGTACTGGTGGGCCTCCGCGCTGTAACACGGGTGGTTGGCGATCTTCTCGGCGATCTCCGGGTCTGCGACGGGCGCGCTGCTGCCGCAGCTGGTTTTGCTCTTACAGCCCCCGGAGGTGGCCGCAGGCTTGGCGAGCAGGTCGGTGCCGGGATGGATGGTGCTTGCCTGCGCGGCCTTGAGCACCGGCAGGTCGATTGCTGTCTTGGTGGGATTCATGGTGCTGCAGCTCCTTTCAGGCGGTGGGTTCGAGTTCGGCATCCTGTAGGGCTTTGAACACCCTGGGATCCGCTACGCTGCCGGTGGTGAACGTCTGATACGAGCGTTGCAGTGCCCCGCGGTAGTCGGCCAGGATCCGTTCCGGCGCCAGGGGTTCGGTCCGGCTCGCGTGCAACCGTTCGAGTTGGCCGGCGAAGTGGCACAGAATGCGCAGTCGGTTCGTGTTGAGCACTCGCAGGTCGTAGGGCAGGCCGAAGAACCGGAAGTAGTCCTCGGCTTTGCGGCAGGCTCGAAAACGTTCGAAATCGGTGGGGTTGTCCGTCGTTGCGTCGGTTGTCATGGTGCTGCTCCCTAGGCGTGGGGATGATGCACGCCGGCGGGCATCGTCTGGGTGTTGGCGGATGGGTTGGTATTCGGTTGCCGCGGAGGGATTTCCGGTCGGGTCAGTTCGCGGGTCAGGCATCCGACGACGCGACCGGTTTCGAAGGACACCGCGTAGATCACATGTTGTTGGAGGTAGATGCCGACGTTGACCACGACACCGCGGGTGCCCTCCTCGACGAGGACGTCGCCCACCTTGATGTCGAGATCGGGATAGGTGCCGTCGTTGCGCAGGTCTTTGGTGGTCACCACGAGATCGCCGATTTCGTAATCGGTGTCGCCGTAGTAGTCCTCGGATGTCGTCATGGGGTCACCTCCCGGGGCCGATTCTGATGTCGGCGAGCGAAACAAAGGCGGTCGAGGAGTTGACGGTGGGCAGGTCGGCATCGGGAGCGTGATCACGCAGCACCTTGAACAGCCGGTGGTCGAGTGCACCGGATTCGGTGAACGTGCGGTACGCCTGTTCGAGGCTCTGCCGGTACTCCACGAGCAGTGTCGCCGCGTCGGCCTCCGCGTCGGCATCGGCGCGGATCCGTTCGACGTCCGCGGAGAACATCTTAAGGATGTGCAGCCGGTTCACGTTGACCACGGCGGCGTCGACCGGGATCTCCAGGACATCGAAGTACTCCTCGGCCGTCGATGCTGAATCGAATGCGGCCAAACGGCTTTCGAGCCCGTCTACGTCGCTCATTCTGACCCCTTCGCATTGAGTTCGGCCTCCAGCTCGGCGATCTCGGCGTAGGCGGCGTGCGTACGCTCGGCCAGCTCGGGGATCTGGTCCCAATTGCTCGGCAGATCCTCGGCCAAGTCGTGCAGGTCGAGCTTGAGCCGGCTGGCCCTACCGGCCAGCTTGCGCAGCCGGACGACGCGTTCGTCGGTGGGTTTGTCAGTCGTCATCGCGGGCAACCTCCGGGTAGTTGGCGACGATCTTGGCGCCGGCCTCCACGAGGCGCTCGCCGCGTTCGGTGAGTGCATCGACCGAGGCGAAGCCGAAACGCTGTGCGTCGCGCAGCACCCCGGACATGACAACGAGTTTCCCGGCAAAGATGATCACCCGGCCGAACCCCTCGTGGCTCAGATCGAGCACCGTCGTGGTCATCGGCCCGGCGGACTTCTCGATGCCGACCGCGACCGCCTGGTAGAACGAGCGCAGCCGCGACTCGGTGTGGGGATCGACGTCGCAAGCGACGGGGATCTGCCGCTGATCCTCGCGGGTGAGGATGAACGGCTTGAGCAGTTTCTCCTCGCTCACCCGGTCGAGCCGGCCGTAGGTGTCGCCGGCGCGCAACTGGTCGACGAGGTCGGAGCGGAAGGTCATCGAGAGTCCTTTCAGGTCAACGGGTGTGCTGTGATCCCGATTCACGCGATGGGGGTCCAGGCAGGGGCGGACTCGTCGCGATGGGCGGCGAGAACCTTGCGGAGCCAGGGTGGGGGGGTGCCCGCGAGGACCTTCTGCAGGCGGGACACGAGTTCCTCCACCGGGGTGCCGCTGGGCACCTTGACCGGGTGGATCCGGGCGTTGACGACCTTGGCCGCCGCCGATCCGCCGATGTCGCAGATGTGGATGATCGCACAGTCGCGGACCTGGTCGAGCCGGCTGTTGATCTTGTCGAGCTCGTCGTCGGGAATGTCGGGCAGGTAGCGGACCTCCACCAGTTCCACCGCGTCGGCGCAGAGATCGTAGATGTCGAAGCGGCGGCACCAGCCGAAGTGTTGATCGACGGCGGTGCCGTCGCCGGTCGCGTAGGCGGTTCTCAGCATGATGTCTTCTCCAGGGTGGGCGTGTGCTGCGATGCGGTCGGGTGCTCCGCCCGTTGCGGCGACGGTGCGGGCGGAACGTGGTGGTGGCCGGTGTGGTGGTGGTGATCGAGCAGGGCGTTGGCGATATCGGTCAGCAGGGCCAGGCTGCCCTGGTACCCGCCGGTGCGGCGCAGCTGCGCGCCGAGCCGGTCGTATACCGGGAACCCGGCAGGGACGAAGGCGGTGCCCAGCCGGTCGGACACCGCGCGGGCGTGGCTCGATCCGATAATCAGTTCGGCGTCGCGGTCACGCGCCTGCTCTTCGAGATCGGTGAGGTCGCCGACGGTCACTCCGGCGCATGCGATGTCGCGCAGCGCCGGCGAATTGGTGGGGCTGATCGCCGCGACGACATCTGCCCCGACATCGCTGAGCAGCGTGGTCAGGGCCAGCAGTGTCTCGGGTTCGCCGGCCACCGCGACTCGGACGCCGCCGAGCACGAAGTGGGCGTCGAGCAGGCCGTCGGCGAGTCGGGACCGATCCCGCCGCACCACGGCGGGCGCACCGTCGGTGGCCGGGTGAGCGAGCAGTCCGCCGATGAGGGCGTCGGTACCCGCCAGCCCGGACACATGCCCGAGCGTGAGTACCTCGGCGCCCGTGCGGTCGGCCAGGGTGGCCGCGGGCGTCTCGGCGGAGGCGCCGATCGCGACGATCAGCGGGGCTGCTGACAGGGTCCGGAGTTGCGCCAGTGTGGTGCCGCCCGAAGTCAGGGGCGACCAGTCCTCGTCGAGGTGGCCGTCGATGGAGTAGGCGAGACCGGGCACAACCACCGAAGTCAGTCCGAACCCGAGGATCGTTGCGGTGATCTCGTCGACATCGCCCGCGGTGAACCCGGCGCCGATCAGCACCGCCACGCCCGGGCGTTCTTTTGCCGGAACGGATTCCGCGTCGTCGAGGGGTATCTGGGCCATGAGCGCGGTCAGCGCGGCCGACCATCCGTCGGTGAGACCACCCTTGAAATCCGGGGTTGACACGCCGACCACGAGCGGTCCGCCGGGCTCGGCCTGCGCACGGTAGTTGCGCAGCTCCCCCTCGAAGTCCTCCCCGTTGACCTCGGTCAGCCCGGTGGTCATCACCCCGATGATGTCGGGGTTGTTCTTGGTCCGCAGCACGTCGAGCCCGTCGACGACGAGCGGGCCGGCTCCCAGCGTGGCGGTCACCTCGGTCACCGCGGTGGTCTGCAGCGGGATCGGCTCGCGAAAGTGCCTGGTGGACAACGTCTTGGCGAAGGATGCGCAGCCCTGGGAGCCGTGCATCAGGGGCATCGTCCGATCCAGCCCGAGAAAGACGAGCGTGGCACCGAGTGGCTGGCTGTGCTTGAGCGGGTCGAGCGCGCCACGGTGCGGGGAGGTGGTCACATGTGCCATCACGCCGCTCCTTCGATGACGCAGGGTTTTTCAGTGACGCAGGGTTTTTCAGTGACGCAGGGTTTTTCGGTGTCGGCGTCCCACGGGGCCGGTGCGCGCACCTGCTCCCACACCGGGCTGTTGACAGTCCGGTCCACTTGTCGCGCCATCTCCAGCACGCCGGCGTAACCGGCATAGGGGATGTGTCGCTCCTGGTTGATATCGAGGAAGGCGTGCCGGCCCTTGAGGGCGGTGTACTGATTGCGGCCACCGGCCACCAGCAGTTGTGCGCCGGTCTCGGCCATGATCGCCAGCAGTTCGCGCGGGTTGCCCTCCTTGATGATCCGTCCTTCGGGACCGAGGATTCCGCGCATCTTCTCGACATCGTCGTCGGTGGCCTTGCCGGCGCCCGACCCGATGACGTGCACGCCGATGTCCTGCAGGGCCGCGATGACCGACCAGCTCTTGTTACCGCCGGTGTAGAGCACCGCGCGCGTGCCGGCCAGCCGCTCCCGATAAGGCTCCAGTGCCGCACGGGTGGCGGCCTCCTCGGTGGCGATGAACTCCTCGGCCCGCGTGATCAGTGTGCCGTCACCGTGATCGAGCATCCGGGCGAAGGTGCGCAGCGCCTCGCTGGTGGCGTCGATGCCGTAGAAGCTGCCTTCGAAGAACGGCACGCGAAAGCGTTCTTGCAGCCCGCGGGCCAGGCCGAGCAGCGCGCGCGAACACACCACCATCGTCACCTTGGCCCGGTGCGCCGCGGCCACGTCGGCGTAGCGCGCGTCACCGCTCATGCAGGCCTGCACGCGGATTCCCAACCGGGACAACAAATCCTGGATATCCCAGAGCTCGCCGGCGATGTTGTACTCGCCGACCAGGTTGACGTCGTAGTCGGTCGTCACGGCCGGCTCGGCACTGCCGATGACGTGGTGGAGCAGCGCCTCGCCGGCCAGCCTGTTCCCCAGGTTCTTCGAACCCGCGAACCCGGGAGAGTGCACGGGGACCACCGGAACCGCCAGCGCGTCGGCCGCCGCCCGGCAGACGGCGGCCACGTCGTCGCCGATGGTGGCCGTCACACAGGTCTCGTAGACGAAGACCGCAGCGGGCCAATGCCGCCGGCCGGCCTCCAGAATCGTGTCGTAGAGTTTCTGCTCGCCGCCGAAGATGATGTCGGTCTCCGAGAGATCGGAGGTGAACCCCCGCTGATAGAGCGTGGGCCCCGACGACAGACTCCCCCGACCGTCCCACGAGTTGCCCGCACACGCGATCGGTCCGTGCACCACGTGGGCCGCGTCCACGATGGGCACCAGGGTGATCATCGCGCCATCGAAGGCGCAACCACCTGCGGTGGCACCGGGTTTCGGCTTCGGGCAGCCCGCCTTCTTCTCCTTGCTCGACTTGCTGCGGTTATGGTCGCAGGCCGGCTCGGAGAAGATGTCGGTGCGGTCGGGGGTGGTCATGGCGTCGGCTCCTAGCGGACCACGTCGAAGCTGTGATCAGGGGCGTTGCGGTCGAGTTCCTCGAGGATGGTGTTGACCAGTCCGGTCAGCAGGTTGAGCGCGCCCGCGTAACCGAGGATCGGGAACCGATGTAGGTGGTGGCGATCGAAGATCGGGAAACCCACACGGAACAAGGGTGTTTCGGACTCACGGGACAGGTATTTGAGGTAACTGCTGCCGATGAGCAGGTCGACCGGCTCGGTGAACACCAACGAACGCAGATGCCACAGATCCTTGTTCGGCCAGACGATGGCGTTGACGCCGAACGGACTCGAAGCCAGTGCCGCCTCGGCACGCTGGGTGAATCCCTTGTCCGCGTTGGTGCACACCACGTGGACCGGTTCCATGCCGAGTTCGAGGAGGAAGCCGAGCATAGCGACCACGATGTCCGGGTCACCGGCGATGGCCACCCGCTTGCCGTGCAGGTAGGCGTGCGAGTCGGTGATCGCGTCGATCAGCCGGCCGCGTTCCAGCGAGATGGAGTTCGGCACGCTGACTCCGCCGAGCCGGGCGATCTCGGTGATGAAGGCGTCGGTGTTGGCGATGCCGATGGGCGATTCCAGCGTCACCGCCTCCTGCCCCCACTTCGTCGAGACGAGTTCGGCGGTCTTGACGCTCGCCGAGGGCTGCAGGAACACGGTGCCCTTCGCGTTGATCGCGTCGGCTGCCTCGTCCAACGGCGTGCCGCCCGGGTACAGCGCGTAGTCGCCGTTGGCAGGTGAATCCAGCGACGCGCTGTGATCGCCGAGAATCGTTGCGCCGACGCCGAGTTCGGTGAGCAGGCGGCGCAGTTCCGGGTGATCGGCGGTGTAGGTGTCGAAGCCCGGAACGATGTTGATCTTGCCGTTCGGCTCGCCCTTCTTGTCCTTGGTGACGTAATCCAGGATGCCGCGCATCATGTTGTCGTAGCCGGTGATGTGCGACCCCACGAAGCTGGGCGTGTGCGCGAAGGGGACCGGGTAGTCGTCGGAGATGGAGCCTTTGAGGCGTGACTCCTCGATGAAGGCGTGCAGGTCTTCGCCGATCACCTCGGCCATGCAGGTGGTCGAGACGGCCACCATGTCGGGCTTGTAAAGGGTGGTGGAGTTCAGCAGTGCCTCGACGAGGTTGTTCATACCGCCGAAGACGGCCGCATCCTCCGTCATCGACGAGGAGACGGTGGGCACCGGCTCCTTGAAGTGGCGGGCAAAGTGACTGCGGAAGTAGGCAACGCACCCCTGCGAGCCGTGCACCAGAGGCAGGGTGTTGGCGAAGCCGAGCGAGGCCAGTACCGCGCCGAGCGGCTGGCAGGCTTTCGCCGGATTGACGGTGAGTGCCCCGCGGGCGAAGTTCTTCTCCCGGTACTCGGGAGAGCGGGTCCAGGCCTTGACGGTCTCGACCTCGTCGGAGCCGCAGCCGGCTTCGAACTCGCGTTTCCGCTCGAACTGCTCCTGATAGTGCACGGACTCGAAAAGGGTGTTGTGGTCGCCGAATTGGACTTCGGAGCTGGTCATCGGGTTCTCCAGGGTGTGCGGGTACCCACGTCACGCCGGGCGCCCCTGCCGGGCGGCTGAACCGGAGTTCCGCGTGGAATTTCCTATGGGCTGGTCGGAGCTGTGGGATGGTCGACCGGGGTGGTGGCCCCGGCCGACCATCCGGGGGGGTCAGGTCACGTCGGCAGTTGCTGCCGGCTCGGCTGCCCAGGGGGGTTGGAACTTGTCCCAGATGGGATTGTTGATGGCGATGTCCATGTCGCGGGCGAAGACGGCGAAGCCGTCGACTCCGTGGTATGGACCGGAGTAGTCCCACGAGTGCATCTGGCGGAAGGGGATCCCCATCTTGTGGAACACGTACTTCTCTTTGACGCCGGCGCCCATCAGGTCGGGCTTGAGGCGTCGCGCGAACTCCTCGAGTTCGAAGGCGGTGGGATCGTCGTAAAGCACGGTCCCCTCCTTGAGCTCGGTGTAGGTCCGGGTGTAGTCGTCGCTGTGGGCGAACTCGTAACCGGTACCGATGACCTCCATACCGAGGTCCTCGTAGGCACCGATGGTGTGGCGCGGACGCAGGCCGCCGACGAGCAGCATGACCGTCTTGCCGTTGAGCCGGGGCCCGTAGGTTTCGGTGACCTGATCGAAGAACCCCTGATAGCGGGCGATCGCTGCTTCGGTCTTCTCCTTGATCGTGTCGTCGAAGAACTCCGCGATCTTGCGCATCGACTCGATGATCTTGGTGGGACCGAAGAAGTTGAACTCTGTCCACGGTGTGCCGTAACGCTCTTCGAGCGTCGTACAGATGTAATTCATCGACCGGTAGCAGTGGATGAGGTTGAGCTTCGACAGGTGGGTGGTGGCCATCTCGTTGATGGTGCCGTCTCCTGACCATTGGGCGATGACCCGAAGTCCCATGTCCTCCAAGATCGCCCGCGACGCCCAGGCGTCGCCGCCGATGTTGTAGTCACCGATCAGGGCGACATCGTAGTCGGTCTGTTCCAGATCGTCGCGGGTGCCCATCACCCAGTCGCGGGCTGCGTCGTTGGCGATGTGGTGCCCCAACGACTGGCTCACCCCGCGGAAGCCCTCGCAGCGGACCGGCACCACCGGGATGCCGATTTCGGCCGAGGAGGCACGGGCCACCGCTTCGATATCGTCTCCGATCAAACCGATCGGGCATTCCGACTGCACCGAGATGCCCTTGACGAGCGGGAACAGCTCCTTGATCTCCTTGTTGATCTGGGCGAGCTTCTTGTCGCCGCCGAACACCACGTCACGTTCCTGGAAGTCGCTGGTGAACTGCATGGCGACGAAGTTGTCGATGCCCAGCTCGCCGTGCGAGTAGTTACGCCGTGTGGCCCAGGAGTATTGACCGCAGCCGACCGGGCCATGGCTGATGTGCACCATGTCCTTGACCGGACCCCACACCACGCCCTTGGATCCGGCGTAGGCGCAGCCGCGGACGGTCATCACGCCTGGGCGCGATTTGATGTTGGACTTGACCGCGCACTCCTTGGAACCCTCGGGGTCGTTGGGCTTGAGGTGCTTGCCGCGGAATTTCGCCGTCTTCTCCGGGTAGTGGGACAAAACGTCGGCGATCATCTCCTCGGTCTGTTCCCGGGGACTCTTGTCGAAAGTAGTCATTTACGTTCCTCCTGGAATCGCGGTGGACTCAGACGGCGCTCGTTGCCTCTGTCTTGCCCACCAGCGACTCGTCGGCCTGGTCCATGATGCCGAACTCCATGAGCAGATCTTCGAGTTCGTCCATGGTGATGGGGGTGGGGATCGTCTTCATGTCGTTCTCGTCGATCTTGCGGGCCAGCTCGCGGTACTCGTCGGCCTGGGGGGCATCCGGCTTGTACTCGATGACCGTCATGCGGCGCAGTTCGGCGTGCTGAACCACGTTGTCGCGCGGGACGAAGTGGATCATCCGGGTGTTCAGCCGGCGGGCCAGCTCACCGACGAGCTCTGCCTCGAGGTCGGTGTTGCGGCTGTTGCAGATCAGGCCGCCCAAGCGAACGCCGCCAGAGTGCGCGTACTTGAGGATGCCCTTGGAGATGTTGTTGGCGGCGTACATCGCCATCATCTCGCCCGAGCACACGATGTAGATCTCCTGGGCCTTGCCCTGGCGGATCGGCATCGCGAAGCCACCGCACACGACGTCACCGAGGACGTCGTAGGTGACGTAGTCGAGATCCTCGTAGGCGCCGTTCTCCTCGAGGAATCCGATCGAGGTGATGACGCCGCGGCCGGCGCAGCCGACTCCGGGCTCTGGGCCACCGGATTCGACGCACCTGATGGACCAGTCGGGGTTCTTGCTCGCGTCCATCACGTCTTCGAGCTCGAGGTCTTCGACGGATCCGGCTTCGGCCGCGAGCTCGAGGATCGAGTTCTGTGCCTTGGAGTGCAGGATGAGTCGGGTCGAGTCGGCTTTGGGATCGCAACCGACGATCATGATCCGCTTGCCCATTTCGGCCATCGCCGCCATGGTGTTCTGCTGGGTGGTGGACTTACCGATGCCGCCCTTGCCGTAGAACGCGATCTGCCGCATCTGATTTTCTCCTTAATTGTTGGGGCTGCTGTCTATGCCGTCTTGTAAAGGTCTCGGACCTCGGTGGCCCGCAACGGCCGCTTCCGTTTCGACGTCGCTTCCCGGACCCGTTCGAGCAGCGTCTGGAGCTCTTCGCGGTCGGCGGCGATGCCGTAGCGCGCGAGCGCATGTTGCAACGACGCGCGACCGCTGTGCTTGCCGACCACCAACCGGCGCCGCCCCCCGACCTCGGCGGGATCGAACGGCTCGTAGGTGGCGGCCGACTTCAGGACGCCGTCGACGTGGATGCCGGATTCGTGGGCGAACACCGACCGGCCCACCACGGCCTTGCCGACCGGGACCGGCCGACGAGACGCGCGCGCCACCGAGGTGGCCAACGCGCGAAAACCGGTGGTGTCGAGGCCGGTGTCCTGCCCGTGCAGGTGCCGCAGGGCCATCACGACCTCTTCCAGCGGTGCGTTTCCGGCCCGCTCCCCGAGCCCGGCCACCGTTGTGCTGACCCAGCTGAAACCGGCCGCGACGGCCGCCAGGCTGTTGGCTGTGGCCAGCCCGAAGTCGTCGTGGGCGTGGATCTCCCAGACCCCGGGCACGGCCACGGTCAGTCGGGCCAGCCGGTCGCGCCCGGCGAACGGCTCCATGACCCCGACAGTGTCGGCCCAGCGCAGGCGACGCACGCCCATAAGGCTCAGTTCGGCCGCCAATTCCGCGACGAAGTTGTCATCGGCGCGCGAGGCGTCTTCGAAGCCCACGCTCACCAGCAGGCCGCGGTCCAGCGCGTCGCCGACGCATTCTTTGATATGGTACCGAGCCCATTTCCGGTCACGTCGGAGCTTTTCAGTCAGATGCAGATCTGACACCGGTATCGTCACGTGTACCGAGTGAATTCCGCACTCGACGGCAGCTACGACATCCTGGCGGTTGGCGCGGCACCAGCCGATGATCTCGGCACTCAGGCCAGCATCAACGATCGACCGAAGTGCCTGTTGCTCAACAGTTCCCATCGCCGGAATGCCGGCCTCGATGGCATGCACGCCACAATTGGAAAGGGCTGTCGCTATTGCCAGTTTCTCCGCTGCGGTAAAGGAGACGCCCGGGCATTGCTCGCCATCACGCAATGTCGTATCGCATATTTGAACGCGTTGATCGGCGAGCATATCCGCTCCTTTCGAATAAATGTGCTTGCACTCGGGTAGCTGACTTCATCGAAGTACCTGGAATATTGCCCGCGCTTTGTGTCAGATTTGGTAACTGAAGTTACTTGCGCGTTAACTTGAAATTCGCTTAATTACCTCTAGTAATTAATTAAATAAAAACAACAAAGAAAAACTACAAGGAAAAGTTTTCCGAGAGATTTTTCTTATCCTGAGTCATCCCGCCTGGAGGAGTACGATTGCGACATCGACGACGGTAACCGCTGATCAGGCAGTAGATCCGCCGTCACCGGCCGATCAGGGCCGTAGATCCGCCGTCACCGGTCGTACCGCAGTGTCGCGGGCAGAATGGAGTCTCAAGTGTCTGACGACGCCAAAGTCGTGCAAAAGGTATTGGACGCGCCACACGGCGAAGGCCCTTCCTGCTGGGAGGAGTTGCGTGTGACGGTCACCGAGCATTACGGGGTTTACCGGCTCCCCATGGGGCAGCTACGCGAAATCGGCGGCTACGGCCGGCTCGGCACCAACGTCCGACAGGTACTGTCGGCCAAACTCGCCAGCCTCGGACTGGGCCATCTGCCCTCCGAACTTCCGGCTTATCAGGACAAGCAGGTGCTGCTCTACCTGTACGGGACGCCTGCGGCGGAGGTGGTCTCGGCGGTACGCAGCGAGGTCGTCGACGCCGCCGAGGCTGCTCTAGTGCAGTTGAATGCGTCAAGGGATATCGAGCGGGTGCGCGAGGCCACGGTCAAGGCTGCCGAGTTGCTGACCGTGCTGTCCGACCGCTGCCAGGGCTGCATCGGCCCGATCGACGGGTGAGCCCCACCCGTGAGCACACCTGGAAAGAACACAATCCAAGCCCGCCAACGCGAAGCCGCCTACCAACGCATAACCGTTCGTCTGAAATGTTGGAGCCGATTCATCTCCGCGTAGGCGTCACAGCGCCTAGCTGAGTCACAGCGCCTAGCCAGGCCTAGCCCCCGACCAAGAGCCTTATTGCCGAGACTGTTGAGATTGGCAATACCGGTGTGCGCTGCTTCGTCGGCGGACGTCAGCTTGGCTTGCGCGACCACTACCCGGCAGATGAAATCTGGATTCTTCCGTCCCAACCCCGGACGGCAACTCAAACCTGGCGAGCCACTGAACATCCGGGACTGGACGTTTACTCTGGCCGGAACATCTCTGACGATAGAAAGTCCCAACGGGCCGCGAGTTGTCGATGTCTGATCACCGCAAGACTGGCAATGGCCAACCCCGTCGGACGTCTCGGATGCCATATGGGATTGTGTCGAACGTGACTTCTCAGCTGTCGGTTTGTGCGGTTAGGTCGCCACAACAGCTAGCCGAACGACGTTGACCGCTATGTCAACTTGGGCCGGGTACGTCGTGGCCGTTGTTTGTAACCTTTGGTCGGTTGCGGCGAACCTCAGAGGCGTATCCTGTGATTAGCTCAGGGGGGAGGGATACCAGATGCCGGAAGTACCACTCAAGGTGAATGCGGCCGAGTTACTGGCGTCGGCCAACAAGATCGATGGGCATGCTCGCGCGTTCATCTCGGCGCACGAAGCGGCTCACGCGTTAGCTGGTGGGGTATCGCTCGGCTCGGGTACGGCTACCGCGGCGTTATCGGGGATGCTGGCGGCGTGGGAGAAACGCGGCACAGTATTCGGTGCGCATTTCACCCGACACTCAGAGGGCCACCGCGACGCCGCCGGCGGCTACGCCACTACCGACGAACACGGCGCCCAGGACATCTCTCGGTGGGTCTGACGCTGCGGGAGCTGATTTTCCTGCCGCCCGAAATTGCCGACCTTGCCAAGGCGACCCACGCTATGGCTACCAACCACGCCAATTCGGCGGATTTCTACCGGTCGTTGGTGCGGTTGTCGAACTGGCAGGGACAGGCCGCGGACGCCGCGGGTGAGTCGATGCTCGGGGTGGCCGCGCAACACGACACCCACGCCGACGACCTCAAGAACGCAGCCGAGGCCATGGACCGCTGTGAGACCGATGCCGCGTCGGTTGCCAACAAGGTACGTGACCTGCTCAGGTATGCTGCCGAGCGTCCAGCCGTTCAGATCAACGAGGACACCAACACCGTCACGCCGCCAGACACCAGCTATCTGGACAAGGATGCCGCGCAACAGGTCACCCAAAAGGTCACC
>WOYI010803312.1_pt1 | contig 54336 bp, 47 predicted proteins | sample 6423411 | NCBI WGS metagenome assembly WOYI01 (sample SAMN13441803, study PRJNA592873) | oil field metagenome | biome: oil field; feature: oil-well bore; material: oil-contaminated soil; isolation source: oil-contaminated soil from oil-well borehole | place: Germany: Wietze | collected 2016-10-18 ... | reverse complement strand
CCCGGCCGCGAAAAAAGTGCCTCCGCTATTTCCGTCGAGATCAGGAAGTCTGAATGTAGCAAAATTGTTTAAGCCCCAGCAGACTGGCAACGCCGGTGATGGTCACACCATAAAAATAGGTATCCCTGTCCGCTTCTATTATTTCATCAATTGTACCATTTACAACCGTGCTTCCTGTTGCAAATATTGTCCCGGCCCATTTAGCGTTTTCAGAAAAACGCTCCGGCCCGTCAATTACAACACCGCATTTAGACTTTCCAATGTTATCAGGGTTCAGGTCGCAGACCCTTACATTATTCAGCGCCGTCAACTTCTCTAAAAGGCGCGGCTGCAAACCGACGAGCAGAACATTATCCGTTTTAAAAGACTGATTCTTGACGAAATTGAGGAAGTGATCGGCACATCTCATAAGATCATCATCCTTGCAGTGAAGCGTTTGGGATATTCTGCCCAAATAGGCCATTATCGCGTTCAGGGATGAAATAAAAATGGCTCTCCTTGCGTTGGTTCCCAGATTCAGAGCAAGAATGTCGCTTACCTTCCCGCTGTAATTAAAATAGGAATCTGAAAAAGCCTGTCCTTTTTTGCCCATAAAATCCGCCTCGATAATCCTCTCTTTACCCAGTTGAATGGGGTAGTCGTCATGAAGCGGATTGCCAATAGCTTCTTTAGGGGTCAGTGTCTTGCAGGTTATGGTAATTTCCTTGTCATGAATATTTTGTTTGTCTATCGTTTCTATAAGTCGTTTTCTGGCTTGTTCTAAAATCAAACAAATTCTCCTTTGTTACCTTAATAAATCATTTCCAGATGAATAAAAACTTTTCTCCCTAACAGCTGGCAAACGTCTCTCGAACCATCAAGCACCTCAGCATAAGGTATATCAATCAGTGTTTGTTTGGTGTCTGTTTGTAACCGTATTTCTTTTTAATTTTATCAGCCTCTGGCGAATTCAGAAACGCGGCAAAACGGTGGGCAAGTTCACGGTTTTTAGAACTCTTTAAAACACATGCCGAGTAAACGACATCGGGGGCTTCTTTCATTTCATAATAACAACCTTTTTTCCCCTTCTCGGTATATGCATGGGCGTGAGAACAAAAAGCGGCATCCACGGCACCTTCCGTGGCCCACTGGAAGACCTGTGCCAAATCTGGTGCGTAAACGAGCTTTGTTGCTATCAAATCCCAGAGACCGACATCCTGAAGTGCTTTTTGGCTCTTTCTCCATGAACTGCTGTTTCTGGATTCGCTATGGCTATTTTTTTACGCCGTCTTTTTTGAGCGCTGAAAACCAGTTATCAGAGGAGCAGAAATTTTTATTCGATGACCAGAGGACAGTTTTCCGAAATTAAATAATGCCGTAGTGTCGTGTCAATCCAGAAATGTCATTTCGACCGCAGGGAGAAATCTAAGATTTCTCAGTTGTGAAGGCTCCTTCGAAATGACAGAGTATCGTTGACATGACAGTAGCTATTTATGTTATAATTAATACTTTGTCAAGAATAACATAATGACAGGTGATTTCTGTAGAAAGTTAGGCTTCCATTCAAAGCCCCCGTCAAGCAAAATATATCTTATTGCCAATGAATTTTATTTTTGCCGACGGATGATGCCATCGCCTTACTATTCCTTTAAGTTATAATACCAATCATTATATTGCTATTATGAATTTGCTTTTCGTTTTTTATGTCGCTATAAATCATAACTTATCTCAAGGGGAGGTTTTATGAAGAACATTTTTTCAACCCGCACAGGTATTATTATTGTCGGCGCCATTATCGGCATTGGCGCAGCAGTACTGCAGTATTTCGGCAATCCGCCAAACATGGGCATTTGTGTGGCCTGCTTTGAACGGGATATTGCCGGTGCTTTAGGTTTGCACCGGGCTGATGTTGTCCAGTATCTGCGTCCGGAAATTATGGGGTTTGTTCTGGGCGCTTTTATCGCGGCGGCTTTGGCCGGCGAGTATAAACCGCGCGGCGGTTCATCTCCTTTAATCCGTTTTTTTCTGGGATTATTTGCCATGATCGGCGCTCTGATATTTCTAGGCTGTCCATGGCGGGCGCTCTTGCGTCTGGCCGGCGGTGACGGAAACGCTATTCTGGGAATACTGGGCTTGATAACGGGAATATTTATCGGCATTATGTTTTTAAAAAACGGTTTCAGCCTTGGACGTTCCTATTCTCAGGCAAGAACCAGTGGATGGATTATGCCTGGTCTGATGCTTGGATTACTTTTTTTACTAACATTCCATGTATTATTTGCTCCAGGCGGGCCCATCTTTTTCAGTGCCAAAGGTCCTGGTTCAATGCACGCCTCTATCGTAATTAGTCTTGCCGCCGGTCTTATAATTGGCGTCCTTGCTCAGCGCAGCCGTTTCTGCACAATGGGGGCATTCAGGGATGTTATGCTTACCAAAGATTTTCATCTGATCAGTGGCGTAATTTCTTTGCTGGTTTTCGCCTTTGTGGCAAACCTCATTTTGGGACAGTTCCATCCCGGCTTTGAAGGCCAGCCTGTAGCCCATACAAATCATGTGTGGAACTTCCTGGGAATGTCTCTCTCCGGCCTTGCTTTCGCGCTGGCAGGGGGTTGTCCCGGCAGACAGCTTTTTCTTTCCGGCGAAGGTGACGCGGATGCGGGAGTCTTCGTTCTGGGAATGACTGTGGGCGCTGGTATCTCGCATAATTTCGCTATGGCCAGTTCTCCCAAAGGCGTTGCCGCCTTCGGACCCATTGCTGTTATTGTCGGAATTATATTTTGCCTGATTATCGGTTTTTCAATGATGCAGAAAGCGAAATAGGAAAATAAACTGATGTTGTTCGGCAAAAAAAATAAAAATGTTTTTGAAGGTGGCGGGCTCGTTCTTTTTCAAGCCGTTGAGGAAGCGATAGCGGCGGAAAAAATTCTTAAAACTGAAAATTACGAAGTTAAATTGGTTGCACCTCCGCCTCAGTTGCGCAAAGGCTGTGATTTAGCCGTGGAAATTAATATTGTGGAAAAGGCGGGCGTGGAAAGATTACTCCGCCAAAAGGAAACTTGTTTTGTGGAAATACTTCCGTTGAAAGGCGCGGGAGAGCTGCTGGATATTGTCAAAATAAAATGTTTTGATAATGCCTGTATGGTCAAAGCGGGAAACATGAAGCTTACTTTTGATAAAAAAACCGGCGTGATTTTGAACATCTCAGGAGGAGGCTGTCCCGATATACCTTTTTTGCATATCAGTATGCTGGATAAGAAATTAACTGAAGTATCCAGTCTAAAAGAAAAAGGCTACACTCTTTGCGCGCTGATGCTGGATCGGGCTTTTACCGAAGCTCTGGATATCTGGAATAAGGAGGGCAACTGAAATGCTCCTTATTTGCGGAACAATTCCTCAGGAAAACATATCAGTCATAACCGGCGAAGCACAATTCGACGGGAATAAGTTATTTATCCAGAATACGGAAATACCATGCACTCAAGGAACAGCCGCATTGGTCAGCGCAGCCTGTGTTACGGCTCAACATTTTAAAAGCCCTCCACCACGTGTTATTCTTGCTGGTGATATCGGCAAAGGCAAGGGCAGTCACCTTCTTTATGACTACATCATTAAGAATATTGCTCAGATCAACCCTGATATTCTCCTTATGCATTATATTCTTCCGGTAATGGGCCTGATGAAGAAGGTCAATGCCGCGGCATCTAAATGCAAAAAAAAGCCGGTGATGATCGCGGACGCTTCCTCAATGTACGCAGCCAAAGCCGCCGGACTGGCCCCTCAATTCGATATCTTCACGCCGGATATTTGCGAGATGGCCTTTCTGGCCGACCCGGACGCTATTCATCCTGCTTATATCAGCCATCATTTATTCAGCGCGGAATCCGCCCAGGCGCAGGAGTTAATCACCGCCGCTAGCAGGCAGAAAAGTGCGGCAAAAATTCTAATTGTCAAAGGCGCAACTGATTACGTTGTTAAGGACGGTAAAATTGTTTTTACAATCTCCGAACCGGACATGCCGGCGCTGGAAGCTATCGGCGGGACCGGAGACACAATAAGCGGCATGGTTGGCGCCATGATTAATGCGGGATTGACTCATAATAACGCCGCCATCACGGCACTTAAAGCCAACCGTAAGGCCGGCGAATATGTTCAGGCGACACCAGCCACTAAAATTCGCCAAATTGTTGCCGCTATTCCCACGGCATTAAAAACTCTATAATTTAAAAGAAAGGATGGAAATTATGATCGAAGTAGATGTGAAAGGCTTAAGTTGCCCGATACCGGTTGTAAGAACAAAACAGGCTATGGAAAAAAATCCGGCCGAGATAATTACTGTTTTTGCGGACAGCACGGTTTCCAAAGAAAATGTCTCAAGACTGGCGGAATCGAAAAAATATTCGGTAAAGGTGGAGACCATTGCCGAGGAAGAATACAAACTGGTTTTGACGCCATCAGCCTGATAACGCTTTTAAAAATGTCAGATGTAATTTTTGCTACAGGGTTAATATACAACTGCTTTGCGGGATGAATTCAACTAATAAATGTTATTGCACTGCGTTTGTAATATTTGAGTTTTATCCATTTGACCTGCAAACTTTAGCACACTCTGTTTCTGAAGATTGGGTTTCATTAATACTTGAATATATTCAAACTGAAAAACCGTCAGGAAATAAAATCCTTGACGGTTTTTCTTTTTTTTGTCAACCTGTCAAGTAATGGAAAAGGAAATAACCAGTAAGCAAATACGCTGTCCGCGCTTAGGCGATGAAATTGCCCTTTCTTATTGCCTGAAAGAATCCGGTGATCTGCCCTGTTCACTGGTTGTGCGTTGCTGGTCGCCTTATTTTGATATAAACGCTTTCCTAAAAGAAAATTTGACTCCTGAACAATGGAATAAATTTACAAGTTGCCGACCGAACGATAAAATTACAAGCCTTATCGAATTAATTGAAGCAGCAAAGGCAAAAAAATGAAGAATTTAGTGATTATAGGTGGCGGTGCGGGAGGGGCATCCACAGCCGCCGAAGCAAAACGCAACGACCCTTCCTTACAAGTTACTATTCTGCAAAAAGGCAAGTTTGTTTCTTACGCATCATGTCCAACTCCTTATTATATTGGTGACCTTATCAAAGATGCTAACAAACTGGTAGCCCGGACACCGGAGAGGTTCAGCCAGGATGGCATCGATGTCCAGCTTAATACTCAGGTCATAAATATAGATGCTAAAGCAGGTTTCGTTGAAACAAAAGAGATTCGCCGGTTCCCTTATGATTTTCTAATGATGAGCACCGGAACATCTGCGATTGTGCCGGACATGCCCGGCATCGATCTACCCGGTGTCTTTTCGCTAAGGAATCTGGAAGATGCAATTAATATCAAAACCTGGTTACGGGAGAAAAAGGCAAAGCGGGTTGTGATCATCGGTGGCGGTTTTATCGGCCTGGAAATGAGCGAAGCACTACACGCTGCGAACATTAAAACAACCATCATTCACAAGGATTCACTCCCGGCCAATCGCTGGGACACAGCCTTATCGGCCACCATGCTCGAAGAACTACAGGCTCACGGTGTGGAATTTGTAGGCGATGCACAAGCAAATGCCATTGAAAAAGGAACGAGTGCGCCGCTTAAAGTAACAACAGATAAAGGCTTGTGGGAAGGGGATCTGGTTTTATTGGCTGTCGGTGTTCGTCCGGACGCGCGACTGGCAAAATCCATTGGTCTTGATATAGGCAAAACCGGCGCGATTGCCGTAAATTTCGCTCAACAAACATCTTTGGAAAGTATATATGCGGCTGGTGACTGCTGTGAGTCATTTCATAAGGTCAGCCGCCGCTGGGTAAATATCCCTCTCGGTGATATTGCCAACAAACAGGGACGCGTCGCTGGACGCAACATCGCTGGCAAACCTTTAACTTTTGACGGTATCGTCGGTGCTCAGTCTTTCCGGCTGTTTAATCTGGAATGCGCGGCAACCGGTCTGTCGGAAAAAGAAGCCCTCGATGCCGGATACGCTCCAGTCAGTAACATTACATGGGGCAGCGCAATGGTGCCTGCTTTGGGCATGAGAAAAATCGGTCTGAAATTGATTGCCGATCAATCATCAGGCAAACTGCTGGGGGCGCAGGCCGTTGGTGTAGCCGGCGTGGTGGGAAGAATAAACACTCTTTCCGTTGCGCTTTGGACAGGGCTTGACATCGATCAGATCAGTTATCTGGATCTGGCTTACGCACCGCCCTTCAGCGCGGCGTGGGACATCATTCATAATGCTGCGCAGGCGTTGCGCCGTATAATATGATATTTTGTTTATTGGTTAATCGCCTTCGGCCAGTTGTTCCAGCGCTTTGTGATCCAGAATGGTGATGACACGGCCTGCTGTGGAGAGGATACCGTCATTGGCCATTTTTCTTAAGGCGCTGGGATAATATCTGAATGATGTTGAAAAGAAGAGCCGGTTCCTGCCTTGCTATCGCCTCCATGACCGTGCCGGGTATTAGAAGAACGGCGCTTTCTTCAATGGCCATGAACGAGCCTCATCGGTTTTACTCCCAGCCGGCCTACTTGCCATTGCTGATCTGGATCTGGATGACGGCCAGTTTCACAGCAATAATGAAGGTGTATTCCACTTCGGGTTTGATCGGGAAGCTTTGCGCCTTATATTGATGGATTCAGGATTCCGAAATATTCGATCACTTAAGGCGGCCGAAATTGAAAAACCGGTTGGTAATGGTAAAAACCGACTGTTTACAATATTCTTGATGACAGCCTGCAAATAGAAATTAGTCAAATCCAATCCTGCTGTATGGAATTCTCTGGCTTCAGTCGTGGGAGACTCCGCTAAAATATTTTTGATTGTTGTGAAAAGTATATAGCTGTGGTAACAAATTGCCTTATCTAATATAATATTAAGGATTTTGTGATGCAGAGTATCATAAGCAAAGTTCACGCTCATATGCCGTATCATCTTCTGCCTAAGTATCTGAAGTCTGTTCTTCAACAGAAGCTTAATCTGGAAATTTATTTTCACCACTGGGTTCTTCAGGATTTGGATAAATCAAAATGTTTGGAAACGGCAAAACTTTTGGCTGGGAACGGTTTAAAAGTAACTTTCCATGCTCCTTTTTTGGATCTGCGTCCGGCGGCGCTGGATGATAAAATCCGGCAAACAAGTCTTGACCGGATTAAGCAGGTCTTCGATTTAGCGCCTTATTTCCATCCTTTAAAAATCGTCTGTCATCCGTCTTTTGACGATCGTTATTATGTATCGGCAGATGATTTGTGGCTGGAGAACAGCGTTAAAACATGGACAGAGTTGATTGTGCGGGCTAAAGACGCTAAAACAATTATTGCCCTGGAAAATGTATATGAAAAAAATCCGTATATTTTACGTCGTCTTTTCGATGCGCTGTCTTCAGATAAAATTTGTTTTTGTTTTGATACCGGCCATTTTAATGTATTTTCACATGAGCCGCTTGATATTTGGTTGCGGGAATTGGGGAAATATTTAGGACATCTTCATTTACATGATAATTTCGGACGGTTAGATGAGCACCTTCCAGTAGGCAATGGTACATTTCCTTTTGCAAAATTTTTTCAGATTCTTAAAGAAATAAAAGTAAAACCGACGATAACACTGGAAGCTCACAATCCCGATACTTTCTTGCAGTCGGTAACGAATGTCAAAGATATGAAGCTTATAGATTTATGACGTAAGATTAGCTATGCTTAAATATATCGGAAAAAGAATATTATTTATGATTCCGCTGCTGCTGGGGATTACGATTATTTGTTTTTTCGTTATGCATCTGGCCCCCGGTTCTCCCACTGACTTGCAGACTCAGATGAATCCCAAGGCTTCTGCACAGATGAAGGAGCGTCTTCAAGCATTGTATGAGTTGGATAAGCCGATTCATATTCAATATTGGTCCTGGCTGAAAAAAATCAGCCGTGGAGATCTGGGTGTTTCGTTTTCGTCGGACCACCGGCCGGTTAACGCAAAGATTATGGAACGTCTACCCATTACCATCATTATAGAATTTTTGTCTCTTCTCATTATTATAGCTGTTGCCATACCGATAGGAGTGCTTTCCGCTGTCCATCAGAATTCGCTTTTTGATAAGATCGCCGGAGTGTTCGTTTTTATTGGATTTGCGATTCCGACTTTCTGGCTGGCTTTATTATTAATGATATTTTTCGGCATCAATCTGGGATGGCTGCCCATTTCCGGATTGCGTTCTTTAAATTATGAGTACCTTACACCCTGGGCGCAGTTTATTGATTTAGCCAAACATTTAATTCTGCCTTTATTTATTTCTTCCTTTGGGGGATTGGCCGGTCTTTCCCGTTACATGCGTGCAAACATGCTGGAAGTTATCAGGCAGGATTATATTATGACTGCCCGCGCCAAGGGATTGAGCGAAAGAGATGTAATTTACAAACACGCGCTGCGCAACGCGCTTCTGCCGGCTATTACAATTTTGGGGCTCTCCATTCCCGGTCTTATCGGCGGAAGTGTTATTTTTGAAACAATTTTTGCTATTCCGGGCATGGGACAGCTTTTTTATATGTCGGTTATGGCCAGAGATTACCCGACCATTATGGGTATTTTGCTCATTGGCGCAATATTAACACTTTTAGGCAATTTGATTGCTGATGTGTCGTATGCTGCTGCGGATCCTCGCATCCGCGTTTCTTGAAGGTTTTGGAAAAATGAATTTATGGGAAGCGTTGTGCAAAAATAAATTGATGCTTGCCGGCAGCGGGCTTGTTTTATTGCTGTTATTTGTTTCGCTTTTGGCGCCGTGGCTGGCTCCTTATGATCCCGGTCAAATTGATTTGACCAATGTGCTGGCATCGCCCACCTTGAAACATTTATTCGGAACGGATCAATTGGGGCGTGATGTATTGTCCCGTATGATCTGGGGCGCAAGAATATCATTGAAAGTCGGATTTGTGGCTACCGGTGTGGCCATCATTATCGGAACGATTCTGGGGGCTTTATCCGGATATTATGGCGGTTGGGTGGATTCAGTGATAATGCGGTTCGTAGATATTATGCTTTGCTTTCCCACTTTTTTCCTGATTCTGGCGGTAATTGCTTTTCTGGAACCTTCTATCTGGAATATCATGATCATTATCGGTCTGACAGGTTGGATGGGCGTAACAAGGCTGGTACGGGCTGATTTCATTTCATTGCGGGAAAGGGACTTTGTTAAGGCGGCCAGAGCCATAGGAGCCGGCGACTTGCGGATTATTTTCCTGCATATCCTTCCTAACGCCATGGCTTCAATTCTGGTTGCGGCGACATTGGGTATTGCCGGGGCGATACTTACCGAATCGGCCTTGAGTTTTTTAGGCATTGGTGTGCAACCTCCTACGCCTAGTTGGGGCAATATTTTGACTGCGGGTAAAGACAATATCGATATTGCCTGGTGGCTTTCTTTTTATCCGGGTCTGGCTATATTGATTACTGTTGTAGGTTACAATCTCCTGGGAGAGGGAATAAGAGATTTGCTCGATCCGCGCCTGAAAAAATGACGTCTTCCTTCTGGTTTTTGTTTCAGGCTTGATTAAATTGCAAAAGTGTAATAGTAGTCGGCTCGTTCAATTCACGCAAGGAGAAGAGATTAACATGCCCCAAAAATTTGATGCAGAATTACTTGACCTTGATAAACGTATTGTTTCACGCAAGGTTTTGCTCGGCGAGGTTTCCGAAAAAGAATTACAAAACCTTTTGAAAAAACTTCCTGACGTTGCGGATAATGCCGAGGAAGTTAGTCTGGATGAAAACGAAAAATAGTTTCCTATGCTTATTGATTCCCACGCCCATTTGGAAATGAGAGAGTTTGATTCTGACCGCGAGGAAGTGATCAAACGATCCGGAGAAGCGGGGGTTGATTTTATTATCACGGTGGGAATAAATTTAGAATTCAGCCTCAAAGCTGTTAACCTTGCCCAAAAACATGAAAATATTTATGCAGCAATAGGCATACATCCCCATGATGTAGCGAACGCTGATAATAACACCTACGACGCTCTTAAAGAGCTTGCGCACAGGAAAAAAGTTGTTGCCTATGGCGAAATCGGGTTGGATTTTTTCCGTAATCTTTCACCTCAAGAAAAACAATTAGAAGCATTTGGCCGGCAACTGGAATTGGCGCAGGAACTTCATCTTCCTGTCATTATCCATGATCGTGAAGCTCATAAGCAGTCTATCGAAATCGTGAAATCATCAAGGGTGCGCCGCGGAGTATTTCACTGTTTTTCCGGAGATTACGAAATGGCTAAAAAATGCATTGATCTTGGATTTTACATCTCAATTCCAGGCGTGGTGACATTTGATAAATCGAAAACACTTCAGGAAGTCGCCCAGCGCGTTCCTCTTGCTAATTTATTGCTGGAAACGGATTGTCCCTATCTCGCCCCTGTTCCGCACCGCGGCAAAAGGAATGAACCTTCTTATGTTATTCATACGGCAAAAAAAGTGGCTGAAATCAAAAAAGTTTTATGGGAAGAAGTTGCTGAGGTAACCGCTTGCAATACAATGAATCTTTTTGGTATTAAAGCTACCAGTAAAAATTAGCTGTATATCTCCAACAAATATTATTATATTAAAATCGAAATGATGAAAAATAACTTAAAAGCCGTTGTTCTTCTCAGCGGGGGAATTGATTCCGCCACGACACTGGCTATTGCTAAAGACGGGGGATTTGATGTCTACGCGTTGAGCTTTCGTTACGGGCAAAGGCATATTGTAGAGCTGGAAGCGGCAAAGCGTGTTGCCCGATGCAACAAAGTTGCCGAGCATCTGATAATCGATATTGATTTGCGCCGGATCGGCGGCTCTGCATTAACTGCGGATATCGCTGTTCCTAAAAGTAGAAGCGTGGAACAAATGGGAAAAAATATTCCGGTAACTTATGTTCCGGCGCGCAATACCATATTTCTTTCTTATGCTTTGGCCTGGGCGGAAGTGATCGAAGCAGACGATATTTTTATTGGAGTAAATGCCCTGGACTACAGCGGTTATCCGGATTGCCGTCCCGAGTATATTGCCGCTTACGAACAAATGGCCAATTTGGCGACAAAAGCCGGTGTGGAAAGCGGGAAAAATTTAAAAATTAACGCTCCACTCATTCAGATGAGTAAATCGCACATTATCCGGAAGGGGATTGAACTGGGAGTGGATTACAGCCTGACACACAGTTGCTATGATCCTCTTCCTTCAGGTGAAGCCTGCGGCGAATGTGATTCCTGCCTTTTACGTTTGAAAGGTTTCAGGGATGCCGGTGTTAAAGACCCTGTCAGATATAAAAATGAGAGTTGACTTTGAGTTATTTTATCAAGGAGATATTTTATTCAATTCAAGGCGAGGGTTTTTATTCCGGTCGCCCGGCTGTTTTTTGCCGTTTTGCCGGCTGTAATTTATGGTCGGGAAAAGAAGCCGACCGTAAAAAAGCCGTTTGTAAGTTTTGCGATACTGATTTTATCGGCGGTGATGGACCCCAGGGCGGGGAATTCCCCAAACCGGACCAATTAGTAGAAATAATTTGCAAACTATGGCCGGAAAAAAAATTAAAAACAGTCCGGCCGTTTGTGGTCTGCACAGGCGGAGAGCCGTTATTGCAATTGAATGTAGAGTTAATTGAAGCTTTGCACAAGAAGGGATGGGAAATAGCCGTCGAAACCAATGGCACACTCTTGCCACCCCCGGGAATCGATTGGATTTGTGTTAGTCCCAAAGCCGGTGCTAAGCTATTATTGCGTTCAGGGCAGGAGTTAAAATTGGTATTTCCTCAGCAGGGAGCCCAGCCGGAAAAATACGAGGCGCTGGATTTTCAGCATTTTTTTCTGCAGCCGATAGCCTTACCCGATCTCGAGATAAATACACGTTTAGTGTTGGAATATGTACTGTCCCACCCAAAATGGCGGTTGAGTTTGCAGACACATAAAATTTTAGGTATAAAATAAGGACATTAAATGGAAATATTCAAGGTGTTTAAATTTGATGCGGCTCATCGCCTTCCCAACGTTGAGCCCGGACACAAATGTTCCAAGGTTCATGGACACTCCTACACTGTCGAAATTCATCTTAGGGGTTTGGTTGATCCGCAATCCGGCTGGTTGACAGATTTTGATGATATTGAAAAAGCTTTTAAACCACTGCACGACCAACTGGATCATAAATATTTAAATAATATTGACGGGCTTGATAATCCAACATCGGAAAATGTTGCCAAATGGATCTGGGAAAATATTCATTCGGCATTGCCGCAAATAAATAAAGTTATTTTACGGGAAAGTCCCGAATCGGGCTGCATCTATCAAGGTGAAGAATAGAGAGGGTTTAATCCGCAAAAATACTCTCTGTTCACTCGTCGCTTAATTTCTTCGATTATGATGGTCGCATATCTGATCTGGATACATTCTTTCTGTGGTAGAGGTGAAAGTAATTTATCGCCGGTTTCCGAACAAAAGGGATGGATAAAATTCAAAGATGACCGTCCCTGGGATGCTCTTTCTCTTCTTTTAATTGTTGATTCTTTTCCACCGCCGGTGCTGGCCAGTCATGGGATTGTGGCGTGGGTGCCAACAATCGAATATTCAGTCAGCATTAGAGATATTCCGGATACGGCGTGGATCAAGGCTTTGTTCCGCTCTCATTATCTGACCTGCGATATTGTGGAAGAAGACGGCGAACTCTGGGATGAAAACGGTAAACTTCTGGCGATATCACGGCAGATTGCCCAGTTTAGAAAATATTAAGCCCGCCTTTTTGAATATTTTTCATCCAAGATGAGGGAGAACACAATGACTCTATTCTGCCGGTTTTTTGGCGAAATGCTGTTTTATTCCCTTGAGAACTGTAACGCATCTGCCCATTTCACGGTACGCGGGGAGTCCCGCATTCTCGACAAGGCTTCTCATATGGTCGGCGAAATCTTTTCTCCCTTCCACCCATAAAACAGTGGGCTTTTTATGTTTTTTAATAAGTGCCGCGAGTTCTTCGATAAATTCCCGTCCAACCAGCGGCGTGGCGTAGCTGTGAAATATAATCGAATCGACAGCCGGATCATTTACTACTGCATTAAGAGAGTGTCTGAATACTTTTTCAAAGCCGTGGCGCTCGATTGCTATCCAGAGATCAAGAGGATGGTCGGGTTTGTTCCACGGAGGAAAAAGCTCTGCGATAGAATCAAGAGTCTTGTTCGAAAGCTTGGCCAACTTAAGCCCGCAATCATCCATCAAATCTGTGGTAATGGTTCCGGCTCCTCCGGAAAAAGTGAGAATAGCCGTGCCGCCTCCGGGACGATAAATCATTTTTTTGGAAAAAGCTCTGGCCATGTCCGTGAGTTCGGCCGGATCGAATACTTCGATTATGCCGGCTTGTCTGAACGCGCCGCGTGTGACCTGGTAATTTCCCGAAAGACTTGCCGTATGACTCTGAGCCGCCCGGGCGCCTTCGGAGCTTCTGCCTCCCATGAGAACGATTACCGGTTTATTTGTTTTTTTCGCGAGATTGATAAATCTTCTTCCGTCCACAAGTGATTCGAGATAACATCCGATTACTTCAGTTTCGCTGTCGCTGATCATGTATTCGAGTATGTCGCTTTCATCAATGTCGCATTTATTGCCAATGGAACAGACTTTGCTCACGCCCATGACGCCCTCCTGCAGGGCGTGAAGTAGAAATCCCGCCGAAAGCATGCCGCTTTGGACAATCAGGCCGACGTTTCCGCCTCTGAAAATGTCCGGCCATACGAAAGAATTGATAAATGAAAATACATAAGTTCTGTTGCCGTCAACGTACCCCATGCAATTGGGACCCCATAACCTTATGCCTGCTTTAGCCGCGTTTTCTAAAGCAAGCTTCTGAAGCCTTTGACCTTCTTCTCCAGCTTCATTGAATCCGCCCGATTCGATGATGATTCCTTTTGCTCCTTTTTTGGCGCATTCATTGACCGTATGCGGAAGTTCTTTCGAAGGAATAAAATATATGGCAAGATCGATATTACCGGGAATTGAAGCTACATCGGGATAGCAGGGGATTCCTAAAATTTCACTGTAGCTTTTATTGACCGGATAAATTTTTCCGTGAAATCCGGCCATGACATTTTTAAGAATGTGATACCCGCCTTTGTTTTCGTTACGGGAGGCTCCGATAATAGCAACACTTTTGGGGTTAAAGAAACAATCTAGCATTTAAGTCTCCATTTATTTCAAAACCACCAGTGCGTCGACAGCAACCGGTTTGTCTCCGCAGATAATCAGTGGATTTATATCTATTTCGGCAATGGAATCATATTTGATTCCCAAATCCCCCACTCCGACAAGAGCCTTCGCCAGCGATTCCCGGTCCACTGCCGGGCTTCCTCTGAATTCGCCGAGTAATTTTTTCGTTTTTATTTCATCTATCATTTCCAGAGCGTCTTCACGTGTTAGAGGCGCCACGCGGAAAGTCACATCTTTTAATGCTTCCGTAAATATGCCGCCCAGACCGAACATGACGCAAGGACCGAAACTGGGATCACGTGAAAGACCAATCACAAATTCGCGAGAGCCACGCACCATTTTTTCCACAAGTATTCCATCGAGATTTTTTGCTTTGGACGTGAGTTCGTCAAAGACCTGTGCGACCTGATCAGAATCGGTTATGTTTAACGCAACCATACCTGCTTCTGTTTTGTGGGAAAGTTCGGCAGAGCATCCCTTCATAACCACAGGATAACCCATTGCTTCAGCTTCCTGAATTGCCTCTTCCTTGGTTTTGGTCAGAGCCGCAGCCGCAGTAAAAACGCCAGCCGATTCTATTACCAGCCTCGATTCATATTCTGACAGCGTCTTTCGTCCTTTCTTTACAGCTTTTTTAATTACATCCAACATAGTTTCTCCTCATAAGTGAACTTGAAATAACTAGTTTATTTTACCGAAGCTTGTCAAGGAATATTGGGATAATACATATCCCAATATTCTATTGACATACAAGAATTATTTTCCTATAGTCCTTCTTTCAAAAAGAAAATCCTTATCAAAAAAATGTGATTGGTTGTAAACAGGCTGGTGTACCGGTTTGCTGTTGTTCTCACTAGAGGAACGATAATATTTTTTTAAAAGGATGACGTGAAAATAATTAATTAATTTTTTTAAGATTATATATTTTTTCCAGGTCATTGCTTCAAGAATTAAAAGTTTCAGACAAAAAAAGGATGCAATATGCGATTAATACCCACCACCATAGATGTAAAGAACCGTAAACACGTTGCCCGCGTTCAGGAAGTATTGCTTTTTCTGGAGAGCGGCATTCCGAAAGATTCGGATGAGATTACAAAAAAGACTTTTGGAACTCATACGTCCCGGGCGCTCCTTCGCGTCAAAAAAGAACTGAAGCTTCCGGCTAACGACCGGCTGAACAAAGCAGTGATCGACGCATTGAATCAGAAAGCGATCGATAAATATTATTCCACAAGGACGCAGACGGCCAGGCTGCAGAAGACGCTGGTCAAGGTGATGCGGATTGCTAAAGTGGAAAGCAACCTGGCGGATGATCTTAAAACCCGGACACTGGGACAGCAGACCGCCCAAACGATTAAAGCCTTTCAGAAAAAATATCAGCTCAGGGAAACGGGCCTGCTGAATCCGGAAACCCTGGAAAAACTGCAATCGGTCGCCGCAAGCCAGGTTGCTCCGATTCGGAACCTCAAAGTGCAGGCGACCGAGCGGTTGACCAAGGTGCGCAATCCCCTGCGGCTCAACATGAGCTCCCCGCGGATTGCCGACCTGCAGAAGGCGCTGTCCTGGAGTGGCTTTGCCATTGATGTCAAAGAATTTAATGCCCGCACCTACGGAAAAACAACGCGCAATGCGGTGATCGAATTTCAAAAGAAAAACGCTTTGCCGGTAACCGGCAATGTCGGCTGGAAAACAGCCCAGAAGCTCAACAGCGTGATTGCCGGAAACGCACAGATGGTCTCCTGCAAGGATAAATACCGTGTCCGGGGTTCGGTGCGCGACGAGATATGGCAGGGCGTCGCGTATGCCAAGGTCCGGATATTTGAAAAAAAGATGCGGCAGGAAGTGCTTTTGGGAGAACGAAAAACACTGGCCAACGGATTTTATGACCTACAGTACCTGCCGCCCGTCAATCCTTTTACGGGCAAGCCCAAAGATAATTATCAACTGATCGTCAGACTTTATGCTGCCGAAGACAAGGTCCTTCAGGAAAGGATCTATCAGGTCAAAGGGAAGGTGTTGTGGGCCAATTTTACGGCCGGTGGGGAAGCTTACAGGGGCGATTCCAGCTTTGCGGCACTGGAAAAAATTCTGAAAAAAGTGTTGGGCAATGAAACGGGCATTGAGTTCATTGAAGAAAGCGCGGCCCATTGTGATGTTTCCCATTTACGCAAAGAGGCGGCTCTGGCGGCGGAAGATATCATGAAAATGACGCTGGCCTTCCGTGTGGCGGCTCACGTCAATGACCCGGCTCTTTCACCGGAAGTTTTTTACGCGTTCATTCGCCAGAATCAGCCCGATAATCTGCCGGGCGATCTTCTGCCGGACAAGCCGGAAGAATGGGATGGATGGATTGCCGGACTGGTGGACAGTATTGCCGACGGCATCGTGTTTACCGATAGTGAAATTCAACGGGATGTTATCAACAGTGCGCTGAAACAAAACTATATTTCCCGGAGCGTTGCCCGAAATCTTCCTTTGGTGCTGGCGGCGCTGAAGCAGGTTCGCGTCAAGTTCGTGCTGGAAAAACCACTACTTGCAGGGTCAGCTAATCTGCAATCTATTCTGGCGATGTCTTCCGTTCAGACGGGCAAACATACGGCAATAGCCGGGGCGCTGGAGCAGGCCCAGGGTTTCACGGACGACTTCTGGCAATTGGTTGCGGAAATTCCCGGTCTGAACCCCGCCGCAGTCTGTGATCTTCAGGCGACAGTTGATCTGGGATATATCGCATCGAACCACGACAAGACGGCTGCGTTCCTCAAATCGAAATTAACCGCAAAGAAAGCAGGCCCACTGACCAAAGTAAGCGATTTTGCCAAGTTGTCCCAAAAAGAATGGGTGCAGTTAATCACTGATAACGGCAATCAGATTCCGGCGTGGGTGGAAGGCGCCAATCTCAATGAGCGACGGCAGGCCTATGCGGCGTCGCTTAGCGATAGGGCCGGAGAGCTCTATCCGGCGGTATCGCTTATTGCGGACGTGTCCCGCAGCAGCCTGCATGGCCTGGGCAGCATGACAAAAATTCTGAAGGCTGTTGAAGATAATCTGGATTTTGAATTAAAGAGCGACAATCTTGATGTGCTTCTTAAAACCACGGGTTCCAAACTCAACAAGAACGAAGTGGCGGCATTAAAAGCCCTGCAGCGCGTGCAGCGCATTGCGCCGTCAACCAGGGTCGGCGTAACGCTTCTGGATTCCGGATATTACAGCGCGGCGCAGGTCTTACGGCAGGGCAAGGCCAATCTGGCCGAAACATTTGCTAAAAAAGGGCTTCCTAAAGAAATGGCGCAATCGGTATTTGACGCCGCCGAACATCAGTATGCGGCGTCCCTGGCGGCCCTGTCCAAATACCGCATGAATCTTCAGCGCATCAACCCCGGCTGCATTGTATCGTCGGTGTATTCACCGGAAGAAATTGCCGAACTGAAAAAGGACATTCCGGATATCGAGACGCTTTTCGGTTCGCTCGATACATTTGAAGTCCGGCATTGTGAATCAGTACTGGGGCCATCGGCCTATCTGACGGATCTGTTCCGCTTCCTGGATGAAAAGCAATCCGCACTTTCCGGTCAGACGGTTCAGGACGTTCTCTTTGCGCGGCGGCCTGATCTGGGCACCATCAAACTCAATTGTCAAAACACGGATACCGCGCTGCCCTATATTGATCTGGTCTGCGAAATACTGGAAAACCGGGCGGTGGACGGGACCGGCGCGCTAAATTTCCAGTCCACCTGGTGCGCGCCGGAGCTTTTGTCCGAACCGGAACATGTTGTGCCGGAGGCTTATGATACGCTGAAAAATGCCGACTTTCCGATGTGCGGATCGTTAAACCTCTGGCAGGAGGAAACACGATCTTATCTGGCGCACCTGGGGATTCCCAGGCATCACCTGATGAAAACGTTTCTGTTTCCGAGCACGGCGCCAGCCGTCAAACTCAAAAACGAGCTGGCCACCGCCGCCGAATATTTCGGCATTTCCCCGCAGGAGCAGGCGGTCATTGTCACCGCCAGAGCCACCGCTGCCTGGCAGAAAAAGTACTGGAGCAACCAGGCCTATGTCAGTTCCCTGCCGGTTTCCGTTTTTCTCCATAAAACCGGTTTGGAATACCGCGATCTGATCAGTTTGCTGGAATGCGGCTTTGTCAATAAGGCCCTGCCGGTCAGCATCATTCTCTGCCCGCTGGATAATTGTGATCTCGATAAACAGAAGGTCACTAATCTCACTACAGCCCGGATGGATAAAATAAACCGATTCCTGCGGCTCTGGAGAAAAACCTCCCTCCGAATGGACGAACTGGATGAGCTGATCATGCATCCGCAAATCGGCAAAGAAAAGATCGATAGCCGCCTGCTGATCGTTCTGAAGCAATTCGAGGAACTGCGGAAATTACTGAAACTGGGTGTTGAGGAACTGGCTGCTTTCTACGGGCCGATCAATACCGCAAAGAAGTTTTCGCCTGCCGAACCGGCGCGGAAAGAAAAGAATTTATTTGAGCGGCTTTTCCTGAGCGGCTCCATGGATGAGACGGTTTATACTGATTTTGCCAAGTTAATGACCACGCCCGTGTCCACAAAAAATCTGGATGCCTATACCCAGCACCTCCTTTCATCGTTTTCGCTGAACAGTGATGATCTGAATCTGTTGCTGCCGAAAACCGATGCGAAGCTGACGCAAGACTCGCTGGGATTGCTTTTCCGCTATACGGTTTTGGCCCGGCAGTTGCAAATGCCGCTCAAAGACCTGCTTTTATTTTTGAACCTTACCGGTATTGCCGATCCTTTTGCTTCGATGACAAAGACAAACGAGCTGATCGAGAAGAAGAAGTTCTGGCAGGAATCCGGCGTTTCACTGGTGCAGCTTTCCTATATCTTAACCGGCAATCCGGATTCTCCGGTGGGTTTGCGAAGTGAAATCCTGATCCAAAAAATACAGATTCTCCGTGAAGCCCTGGCCGGTCTTCAGACCAAAATACTCGAATGTGAAAAGACGGGCGACGATAAACTGAAAATGCTGCTCGCCATGCTCAAGACGTTTGCGGACCCCGTTGTGCTCCAGACGGCGCTTGATCTCATCGCCGGTGTCTGGACGGCAACACAGGCGCAGATGACAACATTTATTACGGATCAGATGGGTGTTTTTGTTCTGGATGTCGCTCACGCGATCGACCGGCTGAAATATGTTGCTCCCATAACCGGTGCGGAACTCAATGATCGCCGCGCCTATGTCTTTGACGAACTGTTGAATTATCTCAATCGCACCATGGTCAAGGAATTTGTGGCCGTGACGTTCGCGCTGGACAGCTCCGGCGCGGCTGTGCTGCTCAATCGTCTGCATCTCCAGGGGAAGACGGCCTGTCTGCTCGGCGTGCTCCAGGATGCCAAGCTGTATGAAAAAGACGGGAAGAATGAATATGTTTATGAAATATCCGCCTTGAATTTCCCGGATATGTTTGCGGCGCTCATGCTTCTGCATAAAGCCGCCCTGACGGTCAATACCTTGAAAATGAACGCTGTCGAAACGGCCTGGTTTGTTGAAAATTCCTCGGCAACCCAAACCATCGACTTCAATCAACTGCCCATTTTGGCCGCCCAGCCTGCGCTGGCCTTTGAGACCTGGCTCACGCTGGCACGTTTCATTAAATTCAAACGGAATTTTCCGGAACCGGAAGGCGCGTCCTTCCTGAATGTGCTGGCCATTGCGTCAAGCCCTTCCGGGACGCATCCGCTGATATGTGCCGAGTTGTGCAAATTAACCACGTGGGATTTGACCGCCCTTTTACAACTGGATTACGTCTTGTTGAATTACCGTTCACCTCAAACGTATGAATGGTTTCTGGAATGTTTCCGCCAGCGCCGTGTGACCGGCGCGGAGTTTTCATCTCTGTTGGCCTGGTCGCGCCGCGATCAGCCGGATCAGGAGCGCATCATCGCTCGCAATGTCCGGGAAGCTGTACAGGCGAAATATGATCATGAGCAGTGGCTCAAGATTCTTAAGTCCATTTTGGATCCTTTACGGGAAAAGAAGCGGCAGGCGCTGGCGGGCTATCTGATGGAAAAGTCCCAGCGGGAAAAGCCCGCCGAAATCACGGTGTCCGGGAAGAGCATTAAAAATCCTGAATTCTGGGTAAGTCCCGACGATTTGTACGGCTGGTTTTTGATCGATGTCGAGATGTGTTCGGAGCAACTGACCTCGCGTATCAAACAGGCCATCAGTTCCACGCAGCTTTTTGTGCAGCGTTGTTTTCTGAATCTGGAAAGCAATCATGTCCAGGTCGCGCATCCGGATCCCGATATGGAAAATAACTGGCTGCAATGGAAATGGATGAAAAATTTCCGGATATGGGAAGCCAACCGCAAAGTCTTTCTCTTCCCGGAAAACTGGGTGGAACCGGAACTGCGGGACAATAAATCCCCCTTCTTTGAAGACCTGGAAAGCGACATCCTGTCCAAGGAAATAAATGCGTCCAATGTGGAAGAGTCGCTGCAACGCTATATTCTTAAACTGGAAGAAGTGAGCAAACTGGAAGTATGCAGCGTATTTCATGAGGTCAATGCCGCCACTAATTTGTATCACGTTCTGGCCCGTACGCGCAGTATGCCTCCGGCCTACTACTATCGCTCTTATGATCTGATGTATTCGCGGTGGTCGGCGTGGGAGAAAATAGAAACGGATGTTAACTCCGATCATGTGGTTCCCTTTGTCTATAACCGGAAACTGCATCTGTTCTGGCTTATTTTCCACGAAAAGCCCATTAAGCTGAAAAAACTTCCGCCGATGCAAGCGGCAACGGAACCGCAGATCAATCCCGAGCCGGCAAAATATCTGGAAATAGAATTGGCCTGGACCGTGCGTCAAACCGATGGATGGCAGGTCAAGAAACTTTCCCGGCGCAAATTAATCCATCCCTGGGAGCGGCCCGCGTTTTCCTACAATATCAAGCCGCGCTATAAATCCCAGGATAATACCTTGTGGATCGACCTTTACATCTCCACATCCAAAGCATTCAATGACGGCACTTTTTATGACCAGTTCCTGCACCAGCCGGTGAGATTGACTAGGGTTAGTTATGATGAGACCTTACGGCCATGGCACTCTTCCTCCTTTGTGTTCAACGGAGATGTCAAAGAGATCATGCTGCGCGGCATTCCGGGAAATTATTTCAGCCCGGAACAAGGCAAAGAAACCATCATGTCTTCCTACGACTTCGTGAAGCAGAATTTTGGCGATGAAGGCGAGCAACTCTCCCGGCTGACCATCATTTCCGAGCAACTGGCCCTGCCGGCCGGCATGCATTACTCCTATACGCGCCTGACCAATAATCTGGTCAAGTCGGTCAATGCCAGCAAGGTTAACGTATTTGATGCCCAAAAGAATACACTAAGCCTGCTGCAAGGGGGGCAGAGTCCTTTTGAAGTGGTCATGTGCGAGCAGGGGCTCATGCCGGTGAACGGGAAAATCAGGCCTCTGTTCTACCAGGACCGGCACCGTGCGTTTTTTGTGCGTCAGGATTATCCGGACAATAAATGGGGATATGGTTACGGGAAAAAGAAACTCAAAAAGATCTATTCTTTTTATCCTTTTTATCATCCGTTCGCGGAGGTCTTCCAGCAGGAAATCAACCGCAGCGGGCAGGATGGCCTGTATCAGAGAAATTTGCAGCTTCATCCTGGGCAATTTACGGCGAAAGCTCCATTTAGTTTCCTGGCCACTTATCAGCCGCTTTCAACCATCCGGTATGAGACCGCCGAATCCGAGCATCTGGATTTCACGCGCAGCGGGCCCTATTCGCTGTATAACTGGGAGTTGTTTTTCCACGCGCCGCTGATGATCGCCTGCCGTCTGAGTCAGAATCAACGTTTTGAAGAGGCCATGCAATGGTTTCATTATATTTTCGATCCCACCAATACACAGACGGCCGACACCCCGCAGCGGTTCTGGATCACCAAGCCTTTTTACGAGACTAACAGCGATACCTACCGTATGGAACGCATTTCGTACATCATCGACCATATCGATGAATTCAAGGAACAACTGGTGGAATGGAAAAATCACCCCTTCAAACCGCATCTGATTGCCGAGTATCGGACAGTGGCCTACCAAAAGGCAGTGGTGATGAAGTATCTCGACAACCTGATTGCCTGGGGCGATCAACTGTTCCGGCGGGAGACGCTGGAATCCATTAACGAAGCCACCCTGCTGTATGTTCTGGCCGGGCAGCTTCTGGGGCCGCGCCCTGTTGTGGTTCCCGCGTTAAACCGCGAGGATAAAACCTTTAACGAACTCACAAGCGCAGGACCCATTGACGACTTCGGAAACAGCAAAGTGGAAGTGTCGCTGGAAAATGCTCTGGGGTTGCCGATCAGTTATGCCGCCACGAGTGTGTCTTCAAGTGAGCCGATGCCGCTGCTGGAAACTTCTTATTTTGGCCTGCCCCTCAATGACAAGCTGCTGCAATACTGGGATACCGTCAGAGATCGATTGTTTAAAATCCGGCACGGCATGAACATTGAAGGGTTGAAGCGCCAACTGCCGCTGTTTGAACCGCCCATTGATCCGGCATTGCTGGTCAAGGCCGCGGCCGCCGGACTGGATCTTGCCGCCGTGCTCAACGATCTCAATGCGCCGACCCAGCCTTACCGTTTCCGGGTTCTGGCGCATCAGGCGGTCGAGTTCTGCCGGGAAGTCAGGGTATTGGGTCAGCAATTGCTTGCCGCCATAGAGCACAGGGAGGCTGAAGAACTGGCCACGCTGCGTGCGGTCAACGAAGTAACGATGATTAAGACCATGAAAAGGATAAGGGAACTGAGGATCGAAGAGATAAAACAGGCGATCTATTCTCTGGAGCGGCGCAGAGATGCCTGCCAGATTCGCATCGATCACATCAAGAGCCTCAGTGAGCAACTGGATGCGGAGAAAAAGGCCGGAGATTGGGGAACCGCCGCGAGTGTCTCTAAAATAGTAAGCCAGGTCTGCAATGGCCTGGCCGCCATCATTTCTCCAACGCCTGCTCCCACCGTGGGGGTCAACGGTCCCGGGGGCACGCCCCATGCAACACTTCGCACCAAATTTCACAAGGCCTTTGAGTATTCGGCCAAGGTGGCCGACGGCATTGCGCAATTTTGTAAGTGGCGTCAGGACGACTTGAAATCCGAAGCCGCCGGTGAACGCACGAAAGCGGAACGCCAGTCCCAAATCGATGCTGAAGAAAAAGAAAAGAGCGCACTGGAAATGCGGCAAATAGGCTGTGAGATCCGGATGCAAATGGCTGAAGTAGAACTGGAGAATTTTGAAAAAGAAGTGGAAGTCCGGGAAAGTGAGCAGGAATATCTGTATGACAAATACACCAACAGTCAGCTGTATTACTGGATGCAGGCTCAGATATCCAACGTTTATTTCCAGGCCTACCAGTTGGCTTACGATATGGCCAAACGGGCGGAAAAGAGCTATCGCCGCGAATTAGGGCTGATCGATTCCAGCTTTATTCAGTTTGGCTACTGGGACAGCCTGAAGAAGGGATTGCTTTCCGCCGACCGCCTGATGCAGGACATCCACGGTATGGAATCTTCCTATCTGGAACAGCATAAGCGGGAGTTGGAGATCACCAAGCATGTGTCCCTGGCGCGGCTTGCCCCGCATAAGCTTCTGGAGCTGAAGGCCACCGGCCGCTGCACACTGGACGTCGAGGAATGGATGTATAATCTCGATTATCCGGGCCATTACCGGCGCCGGATTAAGTCCGTTTCCATAACGGTGCCTTGCGGCGCGGATGAATACACCAATGTGAATTGTCAGTTGACACTGTTAGACAACAAAGTGCGGGTCAGCAATCTGGCGGGAGCAGACGACTACAATGCGGACGAACATTTTATTGAACAGACCGGCACAGGAGAATCTATTGCCACCACAAACTGCCGCTTCGACCACGGCGTCTTCCATTTGCAGTTTGACGACGAACGTTTTCTGCCTTTTGAAGCGGCCGGTGCAATCAGCTGTTGGGATATTCACATGCCCGGTTCACAAAATCAATTCGACTTCTCGACCCTGGCGGATTTCATTCTCCACATCAGTTACACCGCGCAGGATGGCGGCGAACCGCTGGCCCAGGCCGCTCAGACCGACCTGGATGATATTCTTTCCGGTAATGGCGCCATGGTGGTCGGCCTCAAACAGGCTTTCCCCGCAGCGTGGGAAACATTCTTGAATCCGCCCGCTGCCGGATCAGAGCAGAAACTGGTTTTTAATATAGCCAAAAATGATTACCCCTTCCTTTTCCGCATTCGCGATATTGAGATGATTCGGGCGGGTCTTGCGGTCATGGGAAAACATGAGGGCAATTACGAAGTCGAACTGCAAGTGCCCGGACAACCTTTGAGTGCCTGTGCTTTATCCAAAGATCCGAGTCTGAATAATATCCATTATAAAGCAGATATCTTTGAGGGGACGGCCGGCGCGACAGGAACTTTTGAGGTTAAAATCAGGCAAGACAGCGCGGGAAGCGATGATTTTACATCGTTGCCTGCGGATGATCTTCAGGACATGTACCTCGTGCTGGAATTCACACAATAAAATGAAAGAAGAAGTAAATAATTGTTGACATAAAGAGAAAAATTTAATATAAAGGAACCTCGGGATAACTTAGTGAAATAATATTAGTCTGAAGCCGGGAAAAACCCATATCAGGTTAAAAAGCAAAAGAATCTCGATTTTGAAAGGGGCACTCATTCTGCATGTCTGGGGCCTTTTTCTTTTTTAGGGACAAATGGGTAAAGCTGACTTTGCCGTCCCTGAAAAAGTTCTATGATCCGTATTCCCTGAACAAGATTACCTTGACATACAAAACCGGACTTCTTATAGTTCTGCTATTCAGAAGCAATGTCTTATCAAGTAAGGAGGAAGGACAATGAAAAATAAAAGTTTCCTTTTGGGACTTGTAGTAACGCTATTATTGATTGTATCGCTATCCGGTGCCGTAAATGCAGCGCCACCGGCGAAAATCAAGAGCGGGTGAAATTAAATCCGCACAGCCGGCTAACCTCGCAGTAAAGCCTCTCCAACAGCCGCTCCAGATGCAGCAGGGAATGATTTCTCCCACGTGTACCGCCTTGATTCCGCTTGTGACGCAATCGAATGAGTTGGTTGATACAACACTGAAAAATGATTTTAAGATCGGCCAGACCTGGGACGTTAGTGTTTCATTCATCGGCGTTCCGGACATGTATAAAGGCTATCCGCACAATGCCATGAAATGCTGCTCATCACAGCAAAGCTTTACGGTACATGACCAGCAGACCGCAGTCTGTACAAATACCGATACTGTCCCGCAATGCATGGAAAAACTTGTCCGCCAGTGCCTTAAACCTGTCTCTTTCCTCAACAAAGATCGGCTTAAGCAGAGTAAACAGAAAGCTGATGCAATCGCCGCAGATGCCAAAAAGCTTTCGGATAATTTAAATAAGATAATAAATATTCTGCCCTGATAAGCCATTGCTAAGTCTTTACTTAGCTCATGCTAGCGGTTTGTGAAGGAACAAAGGAATTCCAAACCATGGGATTCAATATACGGTTCCACTAATTTCTCGTCAGCTATTTCAATTTCTTGAGCCGGTTTCTGGAATCCACCCGTGTTGAATTGGAAAATTCACACGGTTGATTAAATTTTCTCTTAATGAATTTTTCTGTTATAATCCTGTGAAAACATCCAGCTTAACCGCGATGAATAATTAAAGGAGAAAACCATGTTTGACTATATGATGACCAAAGAGCAAATCAAGATAAGGGATGAGGCAAGGGATCTGGTTAAATGGGTGCCGCGTCAGACGGTCCTGGACATGGATACGGATAAGATCAAATTTCCGAAGGAATTTTTGCAGGAAGCCGGAAGGCGAAATTTACTGGGATGCCGTTATCCGAAAAAATGGGGCGGCCGAGACATGGATTGGGTGACCACCTGTATGCTGATGGAAGAGGTGGGAACGCTGGGGTATGAAATGGCTTGTGTTTTCGGAGTAGGAGCTGAACTGGTCTGCGACGCAATTATCCAGCACGGAACTGATGAGCAGAAAGAAAAATATGTGAAGCCGCTTTTAAGAGGAGACATATTTGCCGCGGAGTGTCTGACCGAACCGCGTGGCGGATCGGACTTTTTTGGAGCCACGACAAAAGCGGAAGACAAGGGCGATTATTTTCTGCTCAATGGACAGAAGAGATTCATTGTCGGTGCAGAAGGAGCGGACTTTTTTCTCGTCTATGCCAAAACTCATCCTGAAGCCAAACCGCAGGAGGCGATCACCTGCTTTATTGTTGATCGAACCGAAGGCGTAGAAGTTAAATATTTATATGGTTTGATGGGCTGCCGCGGTGGCGGAACCGGTCGTATTATATTTCGCAATGTGAAAGTTCCCAAAGAGAATGTGGTGGGAAATGTTCAGGGTGCTTACGCTGTATTTAATACCATGATGATACCGGAGCGTTTGGGAACAGCCTCCATGACCATCGGCGCTGCCCGCCCCGCTCTGGATATCGCCACAAATTATACCTCCCGTCGAAAAGCGTTCGGCCAGGTAATTGCTCAGTTCGAAGGTGTGAGTTTTCAGATTGCCGAAGCCGCGATGCTGCTGGATGCTGCACGTGCCATGGCTTATGTCACAGCGCGGGCAGTGGATGATGGCGCGGATATGCACCGGATACGGCGCATGGTATCGCAGAGCAAAAAGTTTATTACCGAATCGTGTCAGAAAGTCGTGCATAATTCCATGCAGGTAATGGGCGGTATCGCCTATACCAATGTTTTTCCCATCGAACGAATCTATCGTGATGTTCGTTTGGCTTCCATCTGGACAGGCACCAGCGAAGTCATGTCCATGATCACCGCTCATGAATGGTACCGTGAATATTTCACGCAAAAAGCAAAGCAAAATACCCGCGATTTTGAACAAGATGCGCAGGAAGCCTGCGAAGAAGAGAAAATCTATGACGATGATGATATGTGGAATAAAGGATGGTAAAATTAAAAAAATGAAACAAGTAAGGTTAAAAATAATTATAGTTTTATTTGCTTTGTCGTTGGCAACGCAGGCGTTTGCCTGGCATGATCATACTCACCTTGCAATCTGCAAGGCGACGGGGTCTGATATGTGGTATCACTGCGCGGGACCGGATATTGCCAAAATTAAGGCGGGCAATATGGAAGCCTACAATCACTGGTTCAACAATTCTGCTGAAGCCGAGGTCACGCCGCAAATGGTTTTCGATCAAATAGATCGTTATAATAAAAGAAGTAGAATATTTGATACCGAAGGCCATCTTTTAGGGGCGATAATTGCATCGTTGCGAGCTTACGAAAAAGATCTTCGTACAGGCAAATACGCCTTGTATCATCTTGTTTATTGCGCTCATTACATAAGCGATCTTTCCAATCCTCTGCATAATATCGCTTATGACGACTTTAATCGTGAACACCATAATGCCAATGATGGCACAGTGGAAAATGCAATTCTGAATGAAACTGAAAAAATTTCCAAGCACATGTATCCAATAACCTTAAGTAATAAAGATTTTGAAGCCGATCTTGCCCGTGAAATTGCGCGAATTGCCAACCTTAGTCGCAAACTGGGCTATAAACTACGGGCGGAAAAAAGAGATATGACGAAGCAGGAGGCCTACATTCAATTACGGCACAGCGCCTCATTGTTGAAAGCGGTTTTGCAGCACTACAATAAAATTCCTGCTTCGGCAAAAGATGCCGTCAAATAATAAACGGAAATAGGCTGGTTCAATCTTGCAGATTTAACCAAACGTTTAAATCAAACCGAAATCACTCGAAATGTATAGCAAGATTAAATAAATGGTTCAATCAGAATGATTGAACCAGCAGGTAAATCAATAAATTAACCATGTAATGTTTTACTGGTGAATTAGAATTAACTTTGACAAGGTTTGATGACTCTGGTAGAAATCCAGCAGTGTCTCATAAATATATGTCATTTCGAAGCGAAGCGAGAAATCTTAATGACAATTAGAATATACAAGATATCTCCCGCTGGTCGATATGACAAGGTTTCATTGAGACACCACACTAGCCATCAAAATTATCAGATAAAAAAGTTAATAATTAAGGATGCTAACATGTTGAGAAAAAAGAACGGTATATTGGCGAAACAGTATTGTTTGTTTTCTTTTATATTATTAATAAGCGCGGCATTTATTCTGGGGACGGGGATAGCTCCGGCGAGTGCTGCCAAGAAGGCGGATGTGCAGAAGGCTGTTGTCGGTCTTGTAGATATTAATAATGCGACACAGAAAGAGTTGGAGAACGTCAAGGGTGTAGGCCTGGCAACGGCAAAAAAGATTATTGCCGGCCGGCCTTATAAATCAGTAGATGAACTTTCCAAAGCCGGAATTAAACCAAAGGCCATTGAGGCTATGAAACCTTTTGTTACGGTGGGCAATGTTCCGATGGCTCCTGTAACGGAAAAGGCGACAAAAGCGGTAACCAAGGCAACAGCGCCTCTATCAGCAGCAGCAATTGATCTGACAACTACAACTGATAAAGTTAAGACAAAGGCTAAATCCGCTTCCGCGAAGCTTGCTCCGGGCACAAAAATCAATATCAACAAAGCTGACCAGGCTATGCTAGAGAAACTTCCTGAAATTGGCCCGGCAAAAGCAAAGGCTATTATTGCCGGCAGGCCTTACAATACCATTGAAGATGTTATGAAGGTCAAACGCATTAAAGGAAAAACCTTTGACGTGATCAAGGATTATATTGTTGTTAAATAACTGTTAATTAATTCTAACTTAAACATGAAGGAGGGTATTTTTTATGAAAAAGATTTTGATTTTTGGGTGTGCATTTCTTTTTGTTGCTACAGTAGCCTTTGCCGCCGGACTAAAAACATACCAGGTTACAGGGCCGGTTCTGGAAGTCACCTCAGACATGGTTGTTGTTCAGAAGGGCAAGGACAAATGGCAGATAGGCCGTGACGCGGCAACCAAAGTAACAGGCGATCTGAAAGTCGGTTCCAAAGTCACTATCGAATACACGATGAAAGCGGTAACGGTTGAAGCAAAAGAAGCTAAAAAGAAATAATAAGATTTTCCACGAACAACCAGGCGGCGCTCTTTACCCAATAAGTGGGAGTGGCCGCCTTTCTAAGAATCAATATTTTATTAAATATCAAAAATCAAGTTTGTAGAATATCGAATGCGCCGGAACTGATCTGTTCGCAAAAATTATTTTGGAAGAGGATAAAGATTGGAAAAAGAATACAAATACAGCACGGAAATCCTGCCGGATGTTTACAGCATAAAGCTTCCACTTTCAGGCTATAAGCCGGGTCCTGTGAATGTTTATCTTTTTAAAGGTGATAAAATTACACTGTTAGACACGGGTATGAAGCAAACGGCTGATCTTCTTAAAAAGGCACTGGGCGAACACGATATCCGCTTTTCGGATATCGAAAGTATAATAGTTACGCATGGGCATCTTGATCACTACGGTGCCGCGAAAAAAATCGTCAAAGCGGGCAAAGCGAAAGTGACAGCGCACGCGGAAGACATTTTGGCTATCGAAAAAGGCATGGAAGTTTCCGTGGGCAGATATACGAATTTTCTTAAACTGACGGGCGTTCCCCTGCCCATTGGAATTATGCTGGGTTTTTTTTTCTTAATGTTCAGAACCCTGTCTGACAATTGCAAGGTTGATAATGTCATGCGCGACGGGGACGAAATTGCACTCGGAAAATATCGCGGGAAGATTATAGAAACTCCCGGACATTCCAAGGGCTCTGTTTGTATATTCCTGGAAAAAGAGAAAGTCCTTTTTTGCGGAGACACGATTATTGAACACGTTACGCCGAACGCTTTTATGATGCTTGATGAACACAAAAGGCTTCCGGTAAGGCTGAGCCAAGCTGAATTTTATGAATCACTGGCCAGGATAAGAAAACTTTCGCCGGCGATGATATATTCCGCCCATGGCAAGGCTGTCTCCGATATTGACAAAATCGTCGATGGTTACGAGAAGGCTTTTGCTGAGAGACAGGAAAAAATAATGTCAATAATCCGGTCCGGGGAGAAAAATGTATACAGAATAGCCAGGAGTCTCTTCCCGGAAATCGGGGGCTCAAAGCTTCCTCTGGAGATATTTCTTTCCATTTCTGAAGTTTATACGAATATGCAGATTCTGCAAAGGGAAGAAAAAATCTCTTTGAATATCGTGCACGGTTTGCTGGAAGTCACAGAAAGGATAAAAGAAAAATAAATAAGGAGGATGTTTCATGAAAGAAAAAAATAAATGGTTGGTCGTATCGTTGGTTTTTGTTTTTGCTTTAATGTTCGGTTTAAGTGTTGTCAGCTTTGCGGCAGACCCGCCTCTTAAAATCGGTATTGTCGATCTTAACAAAATCATGAAAGCTTCCAAAGCTGCAAAGAACGCTCAGGCGGTTTTCAAAAAAGACATGGATGCCAAAAAAGCTACCTTAAAAACTAAGAGCGATAAAGTTGCCGCTCTGGATAAAGAATTGAAAGGTCTCGACCAGAAATCAAATGCCTGGAAAGAGAAACGAGACAAGCTGGCCAAGGAATTCAAAGAATTGAGAACTATGGAAAAACAAATGAATCAGGAATTACAGAAGAAAGATATTGAACTGACAAAGAAGATTTTTGCTGACGTTCAGCAGATTCTGAACAAACTCATCAAGTCTGAAAATTACTCGCTCATTCTGGATAGAAAAGCGGTCCTGGCCGGCAAAGACGGTTTGGACATAACCGATAAGGTCATCAAAGCTTATGACTCGCAGACTAAATAATTACCGGCAGAATATTTTACCAGGTTTTTCTTGAAATTCGGTTCGAAACTTTATTATTGAAAAGGCCTCTGGCAAAAACCAGGGGCTTTTTTAGTTCGATCAATCAGGGATTAACCAATATTAAATTAAATATTTTTGAATCTGTATTTCAGCATGGCCCAAATGCCGTAAATCCCGTCCATCCATCTTACCTTTTTACCCTGCGCGATGGTTCTGGGGTAAAAATGAATAGGAACAGTCATAATTTCCATTTTTTCTTTTTTCAACGACTTGATGAACAAGGGGGTTATTTCGGCAAAGTCAAAAGCAAATCCGTTTTCTTTAAACTCCACATTTCTGGTTAAATCTGCGGTCCACACCTTGTAGCAGGTGTTAATATCTTTTACATTTTTCCCGAATATTAAAGCTCCCATTATGGTCATGGCCCGGCCGCCTATATAGAAGGATAAATGAGCTGTTGTATTTCCTTTAAAACCGAGGCGGTTTCCGTAAACAACTTTGGTCTTACCTTCGATGATCGGTTTTAACAATTCATTGTAATCGGCCGGATCATACTCCAGATCCGCGTCCTGCATTATCAGGATATCGCCTGTCGCGACTTTAATTCCCGATCTTACTGCAGCTCCTTTGCCCGGAATTTTTTCTACCAGCAATTTAGCGTTGATATCCCTGTTGCCGGATATCCAGTCGGACACCAATCTGTTTGTGTCATCATGAGAATTGTTGTCTATGACAACGATTTCCTTGTCCAGAGGCGTTCTGACAGCTTTAACTTTGTCCAGCATCCGGGCCACTGTTTTCTGCTCATTGTATGCGGGAATTAAAACAGATAATTTTTTGTAGTTATTTGATGTCATTTCCATTCACATATTTATAAAATTAGCACTTTTTAACATTCCAAATATTCGCTCGCAAAGACATTACGACACAGTCTCGGAGGCCGGGGTCCAGTTTAAATGATGTTGGATTCCGGCCTCCGCCAGACCTTATGATAAAGACTATTATGAGACAATTAATAGCTGCGTTTTAATATTTTTCTTTCAGCATGCGGTATGCACCCAGTAAAGACGAAACATTATGTTGGACGCAATCAATCCGGATGTTGGGAATTTCTGAATTTTCCAGGAACCCTCCGACAGCCTTGGCCGGCCAGTTTTTCTGTTTGACCGTTTCTTTGGTAATAAATTTTTTGCGGACTCAGCCGGTACAATTCATTGAGGCCGTACATGAGCCAGTGATCTTGATTTAACTCCTCCGGTGTTTTTCCCCCATCTCTCACCATAATAAGATAATGTGCTGCCTTCTCTGCCGTATCGAGCCATTCTTTATTTTTGTCGATTTTGTAAAGAAGCGTCAACGCGTAAATTGCTTCTCCCGGATAAAAACCGGAAACAAAATCCGAAATATCCTTTGTTGTAAAATTCTGTTTATGAATAGTAAAACACCCTTCCGGCGACTGCGTAGCTTGAATTCAGCGCGCCAGTTTTTGGGCAGTTTCCAGATATTCGCGTGTATCTGTAACTTCCATATATTCGGTCAGAGCCAATATCGCCAATGCGTTACCTCCCAACTTTATATTGTCGTTATCCAGCGCAACCAAAACATTTTGACCATTCACCTGTGTGTTTTTCAAATTTTTAAGTAAAAAAGAAATTGCCTTTTGAGTTTTTTCCAGAAGGATCTTATCTTTGGTCAGTCTATAGAGGTCTGCCATGTCGTAAATAGTTCCCGCGTGGCCCAGCATATTATATTCCGGACTTTCTTCATCGCTCGGCGGATGATATTCATAGACAAAAGAGCCATTCTCCTTAACGGCCTTTTTTAAATATTCTCCTGCGAGGACGAGAGATTCCTCTAATTCCCGATGTGAAATTTTATTATTTTCTGCTCCGGTCTTCGTCTGATTTTGTATTGTAGAAGAGAGATAATTTCGAGCCAGTACAATTTGTATGAGGCTGGTTTTGAGTCACGTCAATACGCAAAGCAGGATTCTGCACGCCCTTCATTGACGCGTCTAAGACTTTTGCCTGAGCCGAAATAGCTCCAAACAAAACAAATGCTAACAAACATAAGTAAAAAAATAATTTGTTTTTTCTCATTTTCAATTCCTCTGATTTTATTGCCAGGGTACTGTGTGTGCTCAGTTGGGAATTTTTTATGAACTATAGAAAGTCCAATCTTGTCTGTCAAGGCAATCTTGGCTGCTCTATACAAAATATCCGTTGACAAACAAAAACATCTTTTTCTATATTCATCTCCGCGGATTGTAACTCACAGGTAATTTATAGAATCTTAAGCATCAGAAAGCAAATCCATGGCAAAGGTAAAAAAAAATAAAAAGATAAACAATAGCAGTAAGACTCCAACCGGGAATAATATTCTTAATAATAACTTTATAGATTCTGTATTTTTCTTATTAAACATCATTTACGGAACTCTCACCTGCTTCTGCTTGCTCCGGTCATAATATTGCCTGTTCTGTGGTATGTCGGCAAGGATAAACTATCATGGAAAAATATTTCTGTGTTTGCAGCCGTCTATGTCATCGGTCTGGCTGTTGCCGTATCTCCTTTTGTGATTAGAAATTATATTGTTGCGGGGAAATTTGCTTTGACCACTACCCAGTCCGGTTTTAATCTTTACCTGGGCAACAATATTCAAAATCCTGAGGACTTATTCAGGAGGGGAATTCCTATTTCGACAGAATCGGTGATGATTCCTTTGCCGCCGCTCAGAAATATCAATTATTGGGCGACTTTCTTGCTAAAAGGCAAGGTTCGGATACCGCAATTGCTGCCTATGAAAAATCACTTTCCATCAACTCCGGCCAGATATTGACGAGGATAAAACTGATTGATCTCTATAAGATACAAAATTACCAGAAGGCCCAGGAATAATTGCAGACTTTAATATATATTGAATCATTTTATGATGAAAACAATTCTCCGATTCCTCGATAAAACAATGGTGAAAATTAGAACTCAATTAATTGTTTTTCCGGAGCCTTCCGTAGGCAATGATCTGAGGGAAGAAACTTCAGAGAAAAAGTTGACAGCGCATCGGTTGTGATGTTCAAAGAGAAATGTTCAGCGTAAAAATGACTGGCATTTTCCGGTCTGATCGGATAGGAATGAACCGCTTTGAATAGATAAGAGATTACAGGAGTGTGATTATGTCTTCAGAAAAGAAAAATTCTCATTTCCGCGGCGCATCCAAATATGTTTTAGATGATGAACTGGCTGAAATTGTCAATGTCTCCATGGTTTTGGAAATGCCTCTTCTGCTCAAGGGGGAACCGGGCACAGGAAAAACCATGCTGGCCCATGCCATTGCGGAGAGCCTGCAAATGCCCCTCATTATTTTAAATGTCAAATCCAGCATGAAGCTTATCGAAGCCCTTTATCAGTATGATACCCTGACGCGTCTCAATGACAGCCGTTTCGGCGATTCCCAGCGGGATGTGAGCGATATTGAGGCCTATATTAAAATGGGTAAGATCGGTCAGGCCTTTACGGCCGATAACAAGACTATCCTGTTGATCGACGAGATCGACAAGGCCGATACTGATTTTCAGGATGATATGCTGGATGTTCTCGATCAGATGCAGTTCGATATTATTGAGATCGACAAGACCATCAAAGCCAGGCACCGTCCCGTGATTATCATTACTTCCAATGCCAAGAAGGATCTATCCGACCCATTTCTCGGACGCTGCAATTTTCATCACATCGCCTTTCCTCATCCCGACATGATGCGCCTGATTGTGGATGTTCATTTCCCAAACCTGGACGAAGAAATGGTGGACATCTGCATCAACACATTTTACCGTCTCCGGGAAGTGCGGGGAATTGAAAAGAAACCGGCCACGCGGGAATTAATTAACTGGATTCGCGCCTTGAAAAACGATCCGGATTTTAAACCCAGAACGCTCAAGCAGGGAAGGGTGCCCTTTCTGGGAATCCTGTTCAAAAAAAGCGCCGATCTTTATCAGGCAAACCAGCAGGTCAGAAATCGCGGTTGAGGTATAATTTGTGTTTGTCGATTTTTTTTATAACTTGAAAGAGCGGGGCATCCCCGTTACACCAACATCTTTCCTGCGTTTGCAAAAGGCCATGAATTTGGGGCTTGTGCATTCGCTCGATGATTTTTATACGGCTGCCCGGACTATTCTTGTAAAAAGCGAGAAATATTTTGATATTTACGACCGGACATTTGCTAACCATTTTCAGGGAGTTTCTTTCGAGGAGCCGACGGCAGTCGAGTTAACGGAAATCGCCAGATCTCTGCTCGATGAGTGGCTGAAAAATCCGGAAGAAATTGCTGACGCTCTGGGTATCGATAAAGAAACTCTGAAGAATATGACGCCGGAAGAACTGATTAAGTATTTTCTGGATCGTCTCCAGGAACAAACCGAAGCTCATCATGGCGGCAGCAAATGGATCGGAACAGGGGGAACGTCGCCGACGGGGCACTCAGGAATTCATCCCGGAGGGATGCGTGTCGGCGGAGAATCGAAGAACCATTCGGCCATCAAGGTCGCACTCGAGCGGCGTTACCGGGATTACTCCCAGGAGGGCCCATTGACCCAGTTTCAAATGGGCGAGGCCATGAAAAGACTGCGGCGAATGTCGCCGGCCGGTCCCCGTGATATTGTTAATGTTGATAAAACTGTTTATGAAACCATGCGTAATGCCGGTGAAATCGAGATCATCTTCGATCGCCGTCTGGCGGATCGCCTGAAGGTCATTCTCATGATTGACAACGGAGGCTGGTCCATGGATCCATACATCGATGTTGTCCAGACTCTTTTTCACTATGCCGGTTCCCAATTCAAAGATCTGAAAATTTACTTTTTCCACAACACCATCTACAGCCGTGTCTGGGCCGACCCGCCGCGTCAATCCAAACCGGAACAGGTTGACGATTTCATTCGCCGGGACCCGGAAACCCGTCTGATCATTGTGGGCGATGCCAACATGGCCCCTTACGAACTGGAACATCCCAATGGCGCTATTTACGTGGATGTCAAACCAACCGGCTCCAGCATAGAGCGTCTGAGATTTCTGGCCAGGACATTCCACCGTTGTGTCTGGTTAAATCCCATGACACCTCGGGAATGGGAATATTCCAGAACAACGGATATGATCCGAAAGATTTTTCCCATGTTCGAACTGACCCTCGACGGACTGGAAAAAGCAGTACAATATCTTACGTCAACAAAGAAGTAGTGGCGAAAAATATTTTGTCTGAAAAAATATAAGGGCAAATAATTATTTATGTATTTATGGACAATTCTTTTCTTCGTACCAGGCTTTAAAAGCAGTCTTTACAAATTATCATCAAATGACTATACTTTAACCAAAATTAATACTGATCCAAAAGGCGGCGGAAATGACTTACATAAAAATTAATTTCGGCGGTAGTTTTGAAGACGAATTTCAAAAAGCGGTTGATGAGGTATTTCATCTCGTCCGCCCGGCCTTCAAAAATTACAAATGCACATGGCAGCCCAATATTGATGTGTACGAATCAATAGAGGAGATCATTGTGCTCGTGGATGTGGCGGGACTTAATAAGGAAGATTTGAATATAGAAGTTGACCGTAAAAAAATCAAAATCGCCGGCAGTCGCAAGGCGATTCAGCTTTTGCATAACGCACGTTACTGTCAGGCAGAAATTCCCCACGGCTATTTTGAAAGAAACGTTGTATTGCCCGCGCTGGTAGAGGTGCAATCCGCAGTAGCTTCTTACGCCGACGGCATTTTGGTGGTGCGGATGAACAAGCTTTTGCCCGGCAAAACACATCGCGTTTCGGTTATTGCAACGAAATAGCAAATAAGCGCCGATTTTTTTCTCGAAAACAATATTTGGAGGTTAGCATGACGGAACAAAACGTCACAGAAAATAAAAATAGCTTCAATATTCCTGAATTGATTCCCATTCTTCCCCTGCATAAGGTGCTGGTGTTTCCGAAAACCGTGATTCCCCTGGAGGTCACGGGCAACCTGTCGTTACTGGTTGATGAAGCTATGACGAAAGACCGCATTATAGGTCTGATTATGCATAAAAAAGAGACGGACAACCCGAATCAATATACCATGGACGATCTTCATGAAGTAGGTACATGCGCTATGATTATGAAAATGGTCAAGACCGCAGAAAACCATACGCAAATGCTTTTACAGGGCATCAGCCGTTTTTCAATTGTAGAACTTATTGAAGGCAAGCTTTATAAGCAGGCGCGCATTAAATTGATTGAAGAAACGGGAGTTAAAGATTTGGAAACCGAAGCCCTGATGTCCAATCTGCTGTCATTGTTTGACCAGATATTAAGACTCTCGCCTTTCCTTCCTCCGGAGTTCGGTCCGATGGCCAAGTCCATTACTGAGGCGGGCATTCTGGCTGATTTGATTGCTTCGATTATCAACGCACCGATAGAGGAAAAACAAAAAATACTGGATATTGCCGATGTGAAGGAGCGCCTCAAAGCTGTGACCAGCATGGTTAATCATCAGATGGAAGTTCTGGAACTGGGCAATAAAATTCAAACCAAAGTCAAGGATGACATTGATAAAAGCCAGAGAGAATATTATCTGCGCCAACAAATGAAGGCTATCAAACAGGAATTGGGTGAAACAGATGAAAATACGGTAGAGACGGAAGAATACCGTAAAAAAATTGAAGAAAAAAATCTTCCCGAAGAAGCAAAGAAAGAAGCTTTAAGGGAATTGGAACGCTTGTCCCGCATGCATCCGTCATCAGCGGAATATACAGTCTCTTCAACCTATCTTGATTGGATAACGGCGCTTCCCTGGAACGATGCGACAGTCGATAATCTGGATATAGCTAAAGCCCGCCAGGTTCTGGATGAAGACCACTATGGTCTGATTAAGCCCAAGAAGCGCATCATTGAGTATCTGGCCGTGCGCAAGCTCAAACCGGATTCCAAGGGGCCTATTCTTTGCTTTGTGGGACCTCCGGGAACGGGGAAAACTTCGCTGGGGCATTCCATCGCCCGGGCGCTGGAGCGCAAGTTTGTGCGCATGTCACTGGGTGGTGTGCACGATGAGGCCGAAATTAGAGGTCATCGCCGCACATACATTGGCGCTTTGCCCGGACGTATCATTCAGGGACTGAGGCGCGCGGAGTCGAACAACCCCGTGTTTATGCTCGACGAAATAGATAAAGTCGGTAGCGATTTCCGCGGTGATCCTTCGTCGGCTCTACTGGAGGTTTTGGATCCGCAGCAGAACAACTCGTTTTCCGATCACTATCTGGATGTACCGTTTGATCTGTCGCACGTCATGTTCATCACGACGGCCAATATGCTGGACACGATTCCTCCGGCGCTGCTCGACAGGCTGGAAGTTATTGAGCTGACAGGCTACACGCAGGAAGAAAAAGCAAAGATTGCCGAGCGGTATTTAATTCCGCGGCAATTGAAGGAAAACGGCCTTACCGACGAGCAGTTTAAATTAAATGAAAAAGCGCTTAACACCATTATTACCGGTTACACGCGCGAAGCCGGTGTGCGCAATCTGGAGAGGGAAATCGCCAACGCCTGTCGCGGCGTGGCGGCTCAGATAGCAGAAGGAAGCATTACGTCCAAAACAGTTACGGATAAGGATATCCCCAATTATTTAGGACCTGTGCGGGTACCAACGGACGTTGATTCGCGGATTACCAGGCCTGGCATAGCCATCGGCCTGGCCTGGACACCGGTGGGCGGCGATATATTATTTATTGAAGCTACGGCCATGAGAGGTAAGAAAGGCCTTGCGCTTACCGGACAATTGGGTGACGTTATGAAAGAATCAGCGTCGGCGGCATTGAGCTTTATCCGCACGAACGCTGAGGAACTAGGTGTGGATTCAGAGTTTTTTGACAATATGGATATCCATATTCATGTGCCGGCAGGAGCGATCCCCAAAGACGGTCCGTCAGCGGGCGTGACGATGCTCACAGTGCTCACATCTTTGTTGACCAACCGCAAGGTAAAAAAGCATTTGGCTATGACCGGTGAAATTACACTGCGCGGCGCTGTACTGCCGGTGGGCGGTATCAAGGAAAAAGTGCTTGCGGCTTACCGTGCCGGCATTAAAACTATTCTACTGCCTGCATGGAACCGAAAAGATCTTGAAGATATTCCGGACAATGTACAAAAGAGCATTTCATTCCATTTTATCAATGATATGATGGAAGTAATAAAGCTGGCGCTGGAACCGGTAAAGAGGAAAAAACCATCCGTGGCGCCGGTCAAGAAGCGTAAACCGGTAATCCCGGTAAAAAAGAAAAAATCGGCAAGTGTTCGCAAAAAGATTGCAAAAACAAAAAAATAGCAGATAACGGTCGCGACCGTTAGTTAAAAATGGAACAATTTATTCACGGGAATAACTAAATCATTCCAAGAGGGTGTGATTATGCAGTAAGATAAATATAAAAAGCATTGAGTTTTGAATAAAGGGAATTATTATAGTTGTGGAATCAGCGTCAATTTTCGATCAGCAGGTACCTGCACATCAAGTCTTCTATTTCTTTTAGAAGCCTTTTTTCTTTAATATCGGTACTGCCAAATTTTATTAGGTGCACCATTTCTTCCATGAATTTAAGCAGTATTACCGCGGCTGCTTCAATATCGGCTGTACGCAATGAATTTTTGTAAGTTTGCAGTACTAAAACAATCAGATTGATTACTTTTTTTTCTTCCTTAATACGTATTTTTTCTATTTCATTGTCCAGTAATACCATGGCAAGTATTTCTTTAAAAAGTCGATTGTTAATTCTGTATGCCTGTAGAATATTTGTTACAATGAAATGCAATAGGTCTCTCAGCTCGTTATAATTATCTGCCTGGTTTTTATGTGTTTTGAGCTCGATTTTAAGTAACACATTTTCAGCGATACCTTTAAATACCCGTATAATTATTTCGATAAAAACCTCTTTTTTATTATTGAAATAGCTGTAGAATGTGCCTGTCGCGATATCGGCTCTGGCCGCTATTTCCATAGCGTTTGTTTTATGGTATCCCTTTTCAGTAAATAACGTCATTGCCGCGTTGATAATTTTTTCTTTTGTTTCAATTCCCCGCTGCTGAACAGGTATGCGTGCCTTGAGTGATTTTGTCAAAACTTTCTTCCTTAAAATAAAAATTGTTTATCAATAACATGAATCGATAAAAAAAACAAAGAAAAACATTATTTAATGATCCTCACTATATGTTTTATACTAGGGCATTTGCCGACAATTACCGGCGCATGAATGATGCTGCCTGCGTCATAGCAACGATGCTCGAAAGCGAAGGATTCCCCTCACTGGCTGTTCCGGCTTATAGCCCGCTTAAATTCTATCGGGGAGAGCCGTGTGGGATGATCAGCTTCAAACATGCTGCTGCAGAGGCAGGTATCGGTAAACTCGGCAAGAACACAATATTCGTTCATCCTGAATACGGAAATATCCTCCGGTTAGGTGGTTTCATCACCACTGCAGAACTTCCGACCGGCAGGCCAAAAGAATATAAAAATATCTGTCCCCCCTCATGTAATTTGTGCGAAAAGGCCTGCTCGGTCGGAGCTCTTAGCGGTGGAGAAATAAATATTGGCAGTGTATCTGGAAAGGGTATCAATTTTCGGGCAGCAGATATCTCAAAACTATATCTTCCATCTCATTTATAAGTCTTTCTTTTTCTACACCGGTGCTGTTAAATTTAATTTGATGCATCATTTCTTCAGCGCATTTAAGTAACATTATGGCTGCCGCCTCAATTAGAACTCTTACTATAAAAAAAGGAGGGGGAAAATGGAGAAAGAACCTGTTGCAGGACTCTGTGCCGAAGATATTGCACATTATCAGAATTTGGCCAGTCAGTATGCCAAAAAGTCGCTATTGCCTATTTTTCAAGGAGAGTATTCCGACGGTAATTTAGAGCTTCTGCCGGAGAAGCTGAAGACTGCTTTTGAAATTGGAATTGCTGCCTCTCCCGATGAGTCCCTTTCCGGCTGCCAATATGGCATTTGGGGCAGCGCCACAGAAGAGACGGGAATAATCCCTTCTTTGCTTATTTTATCCGTAATCGCCGAAACCTGTGGCGGAGTTGCCATGAGCCTTCATGCGCAGGGTGTGGCTTCCAATCTGCTTCTTCAGGCAAAAAGAAAATTAACTTTTACACCGGTTAAAGTAGGAGTGGGTCTTCAGGAAGAATTTTGTCCTCCTTTTTGGGGGACAATAATCTCGCCGGATAAAGACAACCCCGCCAAAATTATGACAACCGCCGAACAGAAAGGTAATAATTACATCATCAATGGTTCCAAATCTTTTGTTTACTCGATGAGCGGTGTTGACGCCTATGTTGTTTTTGCACGTGTAAGCGAAAAATGGGGATGCTTTCTGGTGAGCACGAAAGAAAAGGGTATGGAAAGAACAGATGTCGGGGTGAGAACAGGCCTTAGAGCGTGTTGTGTTGAACATGTTAAATTCAACAATGTGGAAATGTCCATCTGGGAACATGATACGAAGACCCTTAGCTGGGGAGTGCGCAGATGGCGGCGAAAAGCACTGAAATTCGCCCGCGAATATATTCGTCCTCTGGCCCCGGAGGCTGATCTTCATCCTCATGATTATGATCCCCAACCGATATTATCTGCTGCGGCGCGACAGGGATTTCAAACACTACTTCTTGTTCCGCCCTTCGGCACAGCCAGCACACTTTCATATTACAAAAATACGGTGTTTCAGGTAGCTGTTGTGGGCGAAGAATTTGCAACTGAGTGTGGAGGATTGACGCTTCTTCTTCTGGCGCATAATCTGGGTATCGCTCCGCTTCTACTTTCCGGAAGTTTAAGAAACATACTGGGGCAAATGATTCCTTTTTATCTGAAATCTTACATACTGGGCAGGCCGGAATGCATGGCCTTTGCCATAACCGAACCCGGCGCCGGTTCCGATGTTGAAGAAACTGAAGGCGGAGCATTAGCCAAACTGGTCACTACTGCGAAATCAGTGCCCGATCAGGGCGGATACATTCTCAACGGCCGCAAATGCTTTATTTCAGATGGAGCGATAGCAGATAAGGTAACCGTATTCGCAAAACTGGAGAATGAAGGCATCGAATCATGGACATGCTTTCTGGTGGAAAGAGGAATGAAGGGATTTTCCGTAGGAAGAAGCGAACGCAAAATGGGACAACGGGCGTCGGACGCTTCAGAGCTTATTTTTGATAATGTGTTTATTCCAAAAAAAAATGTTGTCGGAAAACTTCGATCGGGTTGGGCCATTAATCGCAACGTTCTTAATTATTCGCGACCTGTTGTCGGAGCGATGGCCCTGGGACATGGACGCGGCGCTTTTGAACGTTCTCTGGAATTTTGCAGAAAAACTAATTTGGGTCCGAAGCGACTCATTGAATATCAGGATGTCCAACTGGAATTGGCGGATATGGCGATTAGCCTCTGGGCCGCCCGTTCCATGATCTGGCATAGCTGTCGACAGTTTCGCTCTTATCAATCGGTATCCGCTTCCGCCAAGGTGTTTGCTTCCGATACGGCGTTTAAAGTCTGCAATCAGGCGATGGAACTGATGGGTGACCAGGGATACCTGCATGTTAATGGGGTCGAGCGCGCCTGGCGCGACTCGCGTCTGACGCAGATATACGAAGGCACAAACCAGATCAACAGGCTGGCGCTTTTTGAACATCATCTGAGTACGGATTTTAAAATTTAGGAGAAACAACAATGAATAATGTGTATGTTATTGGTGTCGGAATGATCAGATTTAATAAATATCCTGATAAAACAGTCAGGGGCATGGCTCATGAAGCTATAGATCTGGTTTTGAAAGATGCCGGGTTAGGCAAAGAAGATATAGAAACAGCTTATTTTTCCAATACCTTCTGGGGACTTTTTTCCAACCAGCATTCCATTAGAGGGGAAGTAACTTTAAGGAGTATGGGAATTGGAAACATTCCTGTAACCAACGTTGAAAATGCATGTGCCGGCGGCTCTACTGCCCTGCATCTGGCGTATACCGGTGTACGTGCAGGAATGTATGATGTGGCGCTGGCTATTGGTTCAGAAAAAATATCCCATCCGGATAAAGCCTTGTCGCTGGGAGCTTATGCGTATTGTATGGATACGGAGGGATATGAAGATCAAATAAAGTTGTATGAAGAACTCACCCGTCGCGTGAAAATCGAAATACCCGAAGGGCAGCCCGCACCCGGAGAGGGACACAGCGTCTTCATGGACGCCTATGCGATGGGTGCCCGGTGGCATATGACCCGTTTTGGTTCCACACAGCGTCAAATGGCCGTGGTTTGCGCTAAAAACCACTGGCACGCGTCTCTCAATCCTCTGGCCCAGTACCAAACAAACATGACGGTTGAAGAAGTTTTAGCAGACAGACCGATTTCCTATCCTTTAACCAGAGCGATGTGTGCCCCGGTGGGAGATGGTGCAGCGGCGGTCATTGTTTGTTCAGAGAGTTATTTGAAGAAATTAAAAAACGCCAGGCCGGTTAAAATCCTGGCCTCTGTCATGGGGACGGGTAGAGACAGAGATATTGATGATCCGGATATCGGCGAACGCCTGGCAAAAAAGGCTTATGATATGGCAGGAGTCGGTCCGAAAGATATCAGCCTGGCCGAGGTTCATGATGCCACGGCATGGGGAGAGTTGCATCAGACAGAATCCATGGGATTTTGTCCGATGGGAGAGGGAGGCCCCTATGCTGAATCCGGAGCGACAACATTAGGAGGTGAAAAACCTATTAACACCAGCGGTGGTCTGGAGTGTAAAGGCCATCCCATTGGAGCTTCCGGACTTTCGCAAATTCATGAAATCGTGATCCAATTGCGTGGAGACGCAGGTAAGAGACAAGTGCAGGGCGCTCGTCTGGGCTTGGCTGAAAACGGCGGAGGAAATATCGGAGTAGAGGAAGCAGCTATGTGCATTCACATACTGGAAGCGCCGGCAAAGTAAAAGCATCTTGAGTAACGCTATGTCACTTCGAAGGAATATTCACGTCTGAGAAATCTTAGATTTCTCCCTGCGGTCGAAATGACATTACTTGATTGACGCGACGCCATGTCACTTCGAACGTATGTGAGAAGTCTTATTTATTAATTTTAATAACAATAAAATGAGAGAGTAAAAAAATGTCCAATGAATTAAAAGAATTTCCTTTGTTTAAATCACTGTGGTTGAAGATTAAGGAACCGGATAAGACAGCATTGATTATTGTCAACGATGATGGAAGTGACGAGCACATAACCTATGCCGGGCTTTTTGAAAATACCAACAGGATTTCGCGATCTCTCATCAAAGCCGGAATAGGCGAGGGCGATACTTTTGCCATCGTAATGAGAAATCATCCGGAATTTCTCTACTGCCTGTCCGCGGCGCTGTCGCTGGGCGCGATGGTTGTGCCCATTGATCCCCGTTCCAGAGGTGCGAAGCTTTCCTTCCAGATAAAGAATACCAGGTGCAAGGGAATTATCGTCTCCGATGAATTCATCGGCAGTATCAAAGAGATTGAAAACGATATCCGGGATGTTCCTGTCGTCGGAGTTGCCTATAAAAAACATCATAAAATTCCCGTGAATTCCGCGTATCCGGTATTGAATGAAATATTGGAGAAAGAAAGCGGTTCATTGCCGGACAAGGCCCTGCCGATGAATTTGAAGCGTCCGGTGCAGATCATTCATACATCGGGCACGACAGGCGATCCCAAAGGGGTTATGCTCCGGGGCCAGCGCTTGAGGGATTCCGCTTTGTTGGGAAAGATAATTTACAAATACAGGGATGATGACATTCTATACAACGGTCTTTCCATGACGCATGGCAATTGTCAATCCGTCACTCTGTTTCCGGCTTTGTCCAAAGGCATCACCGCCGTCATCGGAGAGAAATTTACCAAAAGCCGGATCTGGGATATCTGCCGCAAATACGGCTGCACTTCTTTTTCATCGCTTGGCGGCATGATGGCCGGAATTTATAATGAGCCGCCCAAACCCGATGACGCGGATAACCCGGTGCGCGTAGTTATAAGCGCGGGAACACCGGCGGCCATCTGGGAGGATTTTGAGAAACGCTTTAATGTTAAAATACATGAGTGGTACGCGGCGGTAGAAGGAGGCCTGGCGCATAATCCGCCGGGGAAGGGTCCTGTGGGCTCATTCGGCAAGCCGAATTTCCTGATGTATCGTATGAAAATAGTTGATGAAAACGATAAGGAAGCCGGGCCGTTCGTCAAGGGAGAACTCATCAGCAAGATGACGTTTCGTCCGACAAAGGTGGATTACTTCGGGAAGAAGAAAGAGTCCGATGAGAAAACAAAAGGCGGATGGCTGCGCAGCGGCGACATTTGTCACAAAGACGATAAAGGTTTTCTTTTCTTCGATTTTCGCAAAGGAGGCGGCTTGCGCAGGCAGGGCGATTTTATCCAGCCTGATTATGTCGAGAAAATAATCGGGGAGCATGAAAGTGTTTCCGAGGTCTGTGTCTACGGAGTTCCGGCATCATCGGGAGCGCCCGGTGAAAGCGATCTGGTGGCTGCGGTTGCGCCTTTCCCCGGTAAAAAAATAGATGTGGATTCATTGAGCGCTCTTTGCGTAAAGAAACTTGAACGCAATTCCGTTCCATCGTATTTTCAGATCGTCGATGACATTCCGAAAACGATCACGGAAAAAGCTTTGGACAGGATTCTTAGAGAGCAATTCCGGCCGGACGCGCCCAATGTTGTGGATGTTCAAAAATTGACATCCGGGAAATCCCGGTAGAGCGGCAGAAAAGAGTGATTACCGAAGAAGAAACGCATGGTATAAAGTTTGTCCTCATAGAAATTCTGTTCATTGGATTTGAAGCCTTTTTTTATTGCCTCGCGCACGGCCAGTCCCTGTTTAAGCCACTGCCAGGCAATGCCGATGATGCTGAAAGCTTCCAGATAAAGGGTGGCGTCCGCCAGAAATAAATCCGGCGAGCCCTTGGCGGCTATGCCCATCAGGTGCGCGGTCACCTTCTTCAGGTTTTCGACTGCTCCAATAAGTTCCTTGGCCAAAGGCATCAGTTCGGAATCTTCCGTGGCGGCCAGTATGGTCTTGTTTATTTCTTCCAGCAAACAGGTGAAGGCCTTGCCCTTTTGCATGGTCACCTTACGGCCCAGCAGATCCATTCCCTGTATGCTGGTGGTTCCTTCGTGAATGGGGTGGATGCGGACATCGCGGTAGAATTGCTCCGGGGGAAATTCGTCGCAGTACCCGTATCTGCCAAGGCATTGCAGTCCCTGGCTTACGGAGTGTATGCCCATCACAATGTATGGCCCGTCATTGAAGAGGATTATCGGGGGAAGAGAGACACTCTTAAATTTTAAATTATTATCCAAACAGCTTGAAAAAATAATTGACATACAAACGAAACTTTCTTATAAGTTTCTTCAAGAAATTAATATCCTGTCAAACAATGTCCCATCGAATATCAAAATATAGTGCCAAAGGAGGAAAGAAACCATGGGTGTCAAGTCTAGCAAAGCAGTAATTTCCAAACCCAAAGGCAAAGGGCAGTTCGCGACCATTCATAAGTGTGCGGATATCAAGGCCGCTATCAGCAGAGAGCTAAAGCTTCACATCAAGGAAACCTCTCTTCGCACCCGATTGCTGGAAGCGCTCAGCGGTGAGGTAGCTTACAACACCGGTGGTGGCGGCGGCGGAATCGGCGTAGCTTAGAGGACCAGATCGCCTAACGTCAGGCGGAGGAAATTATTGCGCACACTTTTTGAATCGATCGGGGTGTATCCGCATACTTGTGTGTGGGAGATCACTTCCCGTTGTAATTTGCAGTGCATTCACTGTGCATCGGGCCTCGGTCCGGTTGCGAGTCGCGGCGTTGAACTGACGACTGAACGCGCCTTGCAGTTAGCGGATGAACTGGCGGATTTGGGATGTAAATATGTGGCCCTCTCCGGCGGGGAAGCTCTTCTGCGCGCCGATTGGCCGCAGCTTGCCGGTAAAATCAAAAGTCGCAATGTAGATGTGGGCATGATCAGTAATGGTCTCCTCATCAGGGAATCCGTGGTGAAAACCATGGTAGAGAATGGTGTATCCATCCTGGCGATTTCCATTGACGGGCTCCAAAATACTCATGATTTTATTCGTGCAAAAAAGGGTTGTTTCAACGCGGCGGTGAGTGCCCTGCGGCTGGCGTCTGCGGCAGGAATACGCACTCATGCCATTACTCATGTAAACCGGATGAATCGCGGCGAGCTGGAGGCCATGCATGACCAACTCGAGAATCTGGGCGTAAAAACCTGGCTCGTTCAGCTTTCGGCGCCCATGGGTCGAATGAGTGAGCGCAGAGATCTCATTCTGGATGCTTCAGAACTGCGCCCATTTGCCGAATGGTTATCGGCCACGAAGGAACGAAGCCGAATGTATATTGCCATAGGCGACAACGTCGGCTATTACACGGAATTGGAACCATCGCTGCGACGCAAGGGACCTGATAATCCTTTGCCCTTCTGGTGCGGCTGTTCAGCCGGATTCCTGACCATCGGAATCGAGGCAAACGGCAATGTCAAAGGATGTCTCTCCCTGCAATCTGAAAAATACGTCGAAGGCAACGTTCTCGAACGGCCGCTAAGAGAAATTTGGGAAGCGCCGGGGGCCTTCGCCTATACGCGATGTTTCGACCCATCCCAACTACATGATTCCTGCAAAGGGTGTGATTATGGCGAGGTATGCCGCGGCGGATGCACTTTTATGTCCGTTGCCCTGACCGGACGTCCTCACGGAAATCCTCACTGCCTCTACCGGTTATCATGCGCGACTTGAGATTGCTCCTCCTTTTCCCGCCGTTTGCCGATTCAACACAACCTGGCGCCGGGTTGCCAAGTCTTGCCGCGGCCATACAGGATTGCGGCATTGGGATTAAACTCTGGGATTTGAATCTGGACGCCTGGGAGTATCTGCTCAATCCGAAGCGGCAACACGCCTGGCTCATTCGGGCCAAGCGTTCCCTTGCACGGTTAGATCGATGTCCGGCACTCAATACAAAGGAATCGGATAAATACTTGGCGCTCGCCGATGGCGTCCTGCGCGGAACCTCTGCCGTTGATCATCTGAATAAAGCTATTGATGTGATGCGCTCTCCGGCGTTTTTTTCCGCGAAGGATTACGCTCCGGCAATGAATGCTATTGAAGGTGCGCTTGCGCTGGTATCGGCCATTTATCATCCCTCCCGTTTGGAATGGGGACGCTTCTGGTCTGCTTGCCGTCTTGATTCCAGCCGGGAAATCGTCCGTGAGATTTTCCGCTCTGCAAGTAATCCGTTTATTGCCTTCAGCCGTGAGATTTTTGCGCCAAGGCTTTCCCGGCTCAAACCAAAGATCGTAGGAATCTCGGTGACCTATCTTGATCAAATTGTTCCGGCACTTACCCTTGCTGCCGAATGCAAAAAAATCCTGCCGGATACATTGGTTGTTCTCGGAGGTCAGATCGTAAGCCTGTGGGGAGAAGATATCACGGTTCAAAACAAACTCTGGCGGTATGTTGACGCCTTTGTCCCGGGAGAAGGTGAAGCGCCGCTGCACGATATTGTGACCAGACATATACAGGGTATAAACTTGGAAGGCATTCCGAATGTTGTTCTGCCTCCGGGACGAACCGGGCAAAAATCAGCTTGGAGTCCGGTTTCGCGGCCCAGGACAATGGCTAACCTTCCATGCCCGGACTATAGCGGACTTCCCCTGGAACGGTATTTTTCTCCTGAGCCTGTCCTTACCCTTTCCGCGTCGCGCGGATGCTATTGGGGACGCTGTGCCTTTTGTGCTGTTTCTCCGGCTTTTCGGGATGGATTCCGCGTCAGGCCGGCCCGGCAGGTGATCGCTGATCTTGCGATGCTTATGAGACGCCATGGGGCAAGGCTCTTCAACTTTGGAGATGATGCCTTGCCGCGTTCGTTTGTAAAGGGCCTGGCCACGGGTGCCAGTGTGCTTCCTCAAGGCGCTATGTGGCAGGCGGAAGCACGCTGGGATGCGCTTCCACGCCCGGAATGGGCGCATCGGCTCGCGAAGACAGGCGCCCGAAATCTTATCTTCGGGCTCGAGTCGGGTTCCGGCGAGGTTCTCCGCAAAATGAATAAAGGAGGAACTGTTCCACAGGCAAGGAGAGTGATCAAGGCATGTCAAGATGCGGGCATCGGTCTTAATCTTCAGTGTTTTCTGGGTTTCCCCGGTGAGACGCGGGCGCAGGCGGCCTCGACAATCTCCTTTCTGAATGAGGTGGCTGGACCCAAGACGACCGTGTCTTGCGGAATATTTGAACTTCAGAAAGGCTCGGCCATTTGGCGGCAACCGCAGGCATATGGCCTACGGTTGATTAAAACTGAAAAAGAGAGCGATCTTCCTGTGCGCTGTGAATACAAACCATGTTCGGGGAAGGATTGGCAAGCAGGGATGATTTCCCGTTTGGTGAAAAATGCTGATTCACGCGTGCCGCAGCTGCGCTGTGGTATCAATGCTCACGCCCTCATCTTCCTGGCCAGCGATTACCCGGCTTTCGTTCAGAAATCGGTTCCCTCCCGTATTCCGGCTGAACCGTTGAGACTGGCGGAGGGTGTTACATGGCGGGTATTTCATTGGGACCCGGACTCATTGCGGAAGGGAAGGGCGCCAAAGAAAAAAGACGGTTGTCTCGTTTATACTTTACGGCAGGGACGTGTGCTGTCTCTGGGCGCTTTGGCCGCAACGATGCTGCGCTATGCCGATGGAAGCACACGATTAAGCGATCTTTTTCCAGCATTGACATATCAAGAACGCCGCCGGGTAAGAAGCGCACTCCGGTCAATGGTGTTACAAGGAATACTTGCCGCGGCAGACTGAATAAGGATTATCTTTGCAGGAGACGAAGATGTCCATATCGAACCGGTGGATTTTAATTGATTTTACAATGTTGTTTGGTACGGAAAATATTATTCCGCATTTGATCATGGTGTCCTTACTGGCTGCACTGATTGCCATAACTCTTTTTACAGTTATCGCCATGGATTATCCGTTTACAGGAGATATCAGTATCACGCCTGATGTTTTTAAAAATATTCTTTCATCATTGATGACTTCGTAAAAATGGGTGAAATTCTGCTTCGCTTTCGGAATTGGAGTCACTAATCCCGATAAATTCCGTTATCGGGATAATTCGTCCAGCAAATTTCAGTGCGCTCCACTTCTGAAATTTGGGACTCATTAAAAGCCCCCCGAAGAAGTATATCTCTTGCGAGGGGCTAACGAGATCCGCATATGCCGTCTTGTCTTTTACTGGAGTCCATCATTTGAATTCTTGGTCTTTTAAGGGTGATAATCACCACTAAGACTCTGTGTGTTAATATTTGTTAACTTCCAGTAGAATGGACGCAATACGTGCATCGCAGAATCTCGATTGCATAATCTCTTATATGCATATCTTTATTATTTACAAATTTAACTAAAAGAGTTATCTACTTAGCCAGCATTAACAACCCTCAAAAGAAGCCTTACTTTAAACTGATGCAGAATAAGGGAGCCAATGCCGTTAAGCTGGAATGAAATTAAAACACGCGCACTTGCATTTTCCAAGGAATGGCAGAACGAAACCTCCGAAGATGCCGAAGCCAAAACCTTCTGGGATGGTTTTTTCAATATTTATGGCGTTCCCCGCAGACGAGTCGCCACTTTTGAAGAACCGGTCAAAAAACTCGGTGAAAAATACGGCTATATTGATCTGTTCTGGAAAGGCGTCCTGATTGTCGAGCACAAATCACGCGGAAAAAGTTTGGATTCGGCCTACTCGCAGGCGCTGGATTATTTTCCGGGTCTCAGCAATCGCGACCTGCCTAAATATGTAATCGTTTCCGATTTCGCCCGCATAAGACTTTGTGATCTGGAAGAAAAAGAAGAACACGAATTCGACCTCAAGGATTTGCACAAAAACGTCCGCCTGTTCGGTTTTATCGCCGGTTACCAGACCCACAAAATTCAGGAGCAGGACCCCGTCAACATCAAAGCCGCGGAACAGATGGGCAAACTCCACGACCAGATGAAGGATGTAGGTTACAGCGGTCATCGGCTGGAGCTCTATTTGGTGCGGCTGCTTTTCTGCCTTTTTGCTGAAGACACCGGAATATTCGAACGCCAGCAGTTCAAAGATTATATTGAAGAGCGCACAAACGAGGATGGCTCGGACCTCGGCCATCATTTAAGCACCTTGTTTCAGGTCTTGAACACATCACCGGAAAAGCGCCTGAAAAATCTCGACGAACAGCTTGCCACTTTTAATTATATCAACGGCAAACTCTTTGAAGAGATGCTGCCGACAGCCGGTTTTGACTCCGCCATGCGGCAGGCGCTGTTGGATTGTTGCGCGCTGGACTGGAGCAGAATTTCGCCCGCCATTTTCGGCTCACTCTTTCAGTCCATCATGGACAAGCAGGCGCGGCGCAACCTGGGCGCTCATTACACCAGTGAAGAAAACATTCTCAAGCTGATCAAGCCGTTATTCCTGGACGGGCTTCGGGAAGAATTTGAAAAAGTCAAACACAACAAAAACAGATTGCTGGAGTTTCACAAAAAACTGAGGATGCTGAATTTTCTCGACCCCGCCTGCGGCTGCGGCAACTTTCTGGTCATCGCCTATCGAGAACTCAGGCTGTTGGAGCTCGAAGTTTTGCGTGCATCAAAAATCTACCAAAGCGAGCTTAGTATTCACAGATTGATTAACCTCAACGTTGACCAGTTCTTCGGCATCGAGATTGAAGAATTCCCCGCGCAAATCGCGCAGGTGGCGCTGTGGCTGATGGATCACCAGATGAACCTGCTGGTCTCCGAAGAGTTCGGCCTCTACTTTGCCCGCATTCCGCTGGAAACAAGCGCGAAGATTGTCTGCGGCAATGCGCTCACCATAGACTGGGAAGAAGTTGTGCCCGCCCGGCATGTCAGTTACATCATGGGCAATCCGCCATTTGTGGGTGCGAAATTCATGAGCGATGATCAGCGCAAAGATGTCGCTCTTGTTTTCGGTAATATGAAAAATGCCGGTCTGCTTGATTATGTGGCGGCCTGGTATGTGAAGGCCGCTCGGATGATAAAAGAAACAAAGATTTGCTGCGCTTTTGTTTCCACCAATTCCATCACCCAGGGCGAACAGGTTGGTGTTTTGTGGAATTGGATGCTGGTGGAAGGCATGAAGATATTTTTCGCGCATCGCACTTTTCAATGGAACAACGAAGCGCGTGGCAAAGCGGCCGTGCATTGTGTGATTATCGGCTTTGCCCATTTTGATATTTCGCCCAAATGGTTGTTTGAATATGAACACATCAAAGGCGAACCACAAAAAATAAAAGCGCAAAACATTAATCCATATCTGGTGGATGCGCCGGATATAGTTTTAACAAACAGAAGTATCCCAATTTGTTCTTCGCCTGAAATCGGTATTGGCAATAAACCGATTGACGATGGTAATTATTTATTTACCGAGGAAGAAAAAAATGCGTTTCTTGAGAAAGAACCACAAGCGAAGCTGTATTTTCGCCGTTGGCTGGGAGCCGATGAATTTCTGAATGGATACCACCGTTATTGTCTTTGGCTTGGAGAATGTTCGCCTGCGGAATTGAAAAGAATGCCAGAAGTGATGAAGAGAATTGAGGCAGTAAAAGAATTTCGTGCAGCCAGTAAAAGCGCGCCGACAAGGAAAATAGCTGATACTCCTATGCGGTTTCATGTTGAGAATATGCCTTGTGATGAATATGTTTTAATTTCTCGTGTCTCTTCGGAGCGTAGACTTTATCTCCCTGTCGGTTATATTGACGCAAAAACACTGACAAGTGATTCTGCACTTATTCTTGTTGGTGCAAAACTATATCATTTTGGTATATTAACTTCTCTCATGCATAATGCCTGGATGCGCACGGTCTGTGGGCGCTTAAAGAGCGATTATAGATATTCGGCGGGCATAGTTTATAACAATTTCCCCTGGCCGGAAAATCCAACCGGGAAACAAAAGCAAGCTATTGAAGCCGCCGCGCAAGCTGTACTGGACGCCCGCGCGCAATTCCCCAATTCAACGCTGGCCGATCTCTACGATCCGCTGACCATGCCGCCGGTTTTACTCAAAGCTCATCAACACTTGGACAAGACGGTGGATGCTGCCTACGGCAAAACCAATTTTACAACCGAAGCCCAGCGCGTCGCGTTTTTATTTGAACTGTATCAAAAATACACTAGCCTCTTTGCGCCCGAAAAACCCAAACGCCGTGCGAAGAGTAGGGATTGATCCCCGATCAATCCGCAGAATAATGGCGCGTTCGGGGAATGCGCCCTGCAAAAATCGTCGGTTCGGCCAAGTCTTTTTGACTTGGCTCAACCAGGGTAATAAATAAGCTTGACAATACATCAATGTTGATGTATCTAAAAAATTAGATCGGAGGTATACTTGTATAACCTTTTATTCTATACAAATGCCCGGAGCGATTCGCCTATTGATGATTTCCTGGATAGTCTGGATAAGAAGTTGCGGGCTAAGGTGGCCGTGTACCTGTCGCTTCTGGAAGAGCACGGACCGCATCTTAGGAGACCCTATGCTGACATCGTCAGAAGGAAAATCAGGGAATTGAGAATACACCAAAGTTCGAATCAGTACCGTATTCTCTATTTCTTCCATTTGCGTGATCAAATTGTATTGGTACATGCTTTTTCTAAAAAAACGCAGCAACTGAAAGAGAAAGACATTGAGTTGGCAGAAAAACGCATGGAAGATTGGTTACAACGTTTTCCGACAGGAGTAACAACATGAAAAAAAGTAAAGTTCGTACATTTCAAAGCAGATTAAAAGAGGAAATGAAAGATCCGGAATTCAAAGCTCACTATAAAGAAGAGCGGCAAGCGCTGATGCTGGCGATGAAGATTGCGAAGTTGCGCGAAAAGAAAAGCTTGTCACAGTTGCAACTGGCAAAGCTCATGGGCACCAGCCAGCAGGCTATCTCCCGGCTTGAAAGCGGCGAGTACGATGGGTTTACGCTCAAGACTCTTGAAAAAATTGCCGCGGTAACCGGGACGCGCGTAGAGATAAAATTTGTTACGGCATAATGAAAATATTTGGGATACCCTCAGAGCTAAGGTCTGAAATTCTATTCGCATGGGGAAATCGGTGCCTCTAAAAGCGCATCAGCAACTGGATAAAGCCGTGGATGCCGCCTACGGCAAAACAAATTTTCAGACCGAAGCCCAGCGCGTCGCGTTTTTATTTGAAATCCCGACTTTGACAGCAAAAAAAATAATATTCAGTTAAAATGATGATTTACGGGCA
>WOYI011357079.1_pt1 | contig 54368 bp, 47 predicted proteins | sample 6423411 | NCBI WGS metagenome assembly WOYI01 (sample SAMN13441803, study PRJNA592873) | oil field metagenome | biome: oil field; feature: oil-well bore; material: oil-contaminated soil; isolation source: oil-contaminated soil from oil-well borehole | place: Germany: Wietze | collected 2016-10-18 ... | reverse complement strand
GAGCGGAGCGAAAGGTCGCAAGGAATTCTCGCAAGAGAATTCCAGTATTTGCGAGAGTATTTTCCTAACGGTAGTTTCTATAGATTCGGGGCCCATAGCTCAGTGGTTAGAGCAGGTGACTCATAATCACTTGGTCCGGGGTTCGAATCCCTGTGGGCCCATACTTCACCGGTTTACCGGTGAAGTATGGAGCAATCGTGCATTAGAAATTAGATCAGTACTTTGTTGCGTGTCAAAAAACGGCTAAATTTAATGGTTTTATCGTCGAGAAGATGCGTTGAACTAACATGAAATCAAAGATAATCAACGCATTGAAATACGCACAACGCTTCCAATGACAATGTGTTACAATAAGATGGCTTTTGGAAAGTAAGCACAAAGAAAATAAATTTTAACAAAGTACTATTAGATGAAGGATAAAAGCTCAATTGCGGTCTAAATTCTATTTTTTAATGTTCAGGAGTATTAGTTTTCGGGCGATTAGCTCAGTTGGTTAGAGCGTTGCGTTCACATCGCAAAGGTCACAGGTCCGAGTCCTGTATCGCCCAGTTATACTTCGACGGCTCAAGAAACCGTGCCTTCCCGGGAGGGGATAATTTTTCCCGCCCAGTTTAACCTGGGAATGACACAGGTATGCCTCGGGAAGGTCGCCTGAATAAGCAGACAGTCGAATATACGCTGTGTATCGGCTTCCTCGGACAAGGCAGCATCGGGTGCCTGTTCTGAGAAGCGCGTCAGACTCACTGCCTAGGTTTGTCGAAGGATTAACCCGAGGGGGTCCCACTACCAACTACGGGTGCTTTCAAGACGGAAGAGGAAAGAAGCGAGGGCGGAGGAAAGATGAGGGAAAATATCGGTCATCTTTTCCCCTTTATGTCTTTCATTCTTGTTATAATAAAGCAGGTATTGACCCTGTAACGATGGGTACAGGAAGACAGGAGTTATGAATACGGATTTAAAAACTCAGCTTCGGCATCTGCTTGAGTTGCAGCAGATAGATATCCAGATTTACGATTTGCGAAGAATCAAGGAAGAGAAGCCTGCGAAGATAGCCGAATTGGAAGCCGTCTTTGAAGCCAAGCGGGGCGCGCTCGCCGGGCTGGAGAAAGCGGCCCTTGATCTGCAGAAGCAGAAAAAAGACCGGGAAGGAGCGTTGGCGGTCAAGGAAGAAAACATTCAAAAACTTCAGGGACAGCTTTATCAGCTCAAGACTAACAAAGAATATCATACGATGCAACAGCAGATCGAGGACGCTAAGGCCGACAAGTCGGTCATAGAGGATAAGATTCTCGAAATGATGGAGTGCATCGACGCCTCCCGCGCGGATGTCGAGAAAGAGAAAGCGCGCTTGACAGAAGAAGAGAAGGTTTTTACCGAGGAGAAGAAGGCGCTCCAGGCGGAAATCAGGGAAATAGACGATAAACTTGCCTGCCTGGAGACCCGGAGAAAACAGGCAACTCCTCTTATAAAACCGGAAGTGCTGGCGCAATATGACAGGATATTGAAAATACGAGGCGGTTTGGCTATAGTCCCGGTTCAGGGGACTTCCTGCGGCGGATGCCACATGTTCGTGCCTCCGCAGGTGATAAATATGATCAGCATGTATGATACGCTGGTGACCTGTGAAATGTGCAACAGGATCCTTTATCTTGATGACTGTAGCGCGGGAACTTGAGATATACATAGACGGAGCTTCCAAAGGCAACCCCGGGCCTGCCGGCATCGGCGTCATAATACTCAGCTCCGGACAGGTCGTACGCAATATCTCGGTTTACTTGGGGCGCGCCACCAACAATCACGCGGAATACACCGCTTTAATTCACGCCTTGCAGGAAGCCCTTCTTCTCAAGGCGGAAAAAGTGGTGGTAAACACGGACAGTGAACTGGTTTGCCGGCAGATCAACGGCATTTATAAAGTAAGGAACGCGGAGATTATGGCGCTTTACTTGCAGGCGAAACGTTTGTTTCCCGCTTTTAAAGAGATTTCAGTTAAACATATCCCGCGCGAAAAGAATAAAGGCGCGGATAAACTGGCAAACCATGCGGTTCAGCAGGCTATGAATGCGGGATAGATAGAAAGCGGCTGCCCGCCGGTTACCTCCGGCGGGAGGAAAGTCCGGGCTCCCGTGGGTAACGTAGTGGGTAACGCCCATCCCGGTCCTTGAACGGACCGGAGGAATCCCCGTAAGGGGACCCGCCTTAATCAGCGGGAGAGCTACAGAGACGAGTTTCCCGGAGCGATCCGGGAAGGTGAAACGCCGCAATCTCTACGTGGAGCAAGGCCGAATAGGAGATGAGGGATTACCCGTCCCGCTATCAATCTCGGGTAGGCTGCTCGATTGCGATGGCAACATCGCAGGTTCAGAGGAATCGCCGCTTGGCGAAGGATAGAACCTTCGCCAGACAGAACCCGGCTTATTCTATCTATCCCGGTTTTTTGTTAAGGGGTTAATCCCTTTTTAAATAGGCATCCCGCAGGCGCGGGATTATAACTGCTCGCTAAGAGCATGTGTAGAGCATTTATCAGTATTAACACTTTGCCTTTATAAGAATTGGGCAAGTGGTTGTTTGCGCGAAGGAGGCAGTGAAATGTCGGGACATTCAAAATGGGCAGGTATCAAACATAAGAAAGCCGCCCTGGACGCTAAAAAAGGCAAGATCTATACGAAGATAATAAAGGAGTTGACGGTTGCGGCCAGGGAAGGCGGCGGCAATCCGGAAACTAATTTTAAATTACGCGCGGTCATGATGAAGGCGAAGGAAGCCAACATGCCCAGCGATAACGTCAAGATGGCGATTAAAAGAGGGACCGGAGAACTGCCGGGTGTTTCATACGAGAACGTTATATATGAGGGATACGGTCCCGGAGGCGTGGCTATGATGGTGGAAGCCCTTACCGACAACAAAAACAGGACCACCGCCGAGGTGCGCAATATAATGTCCAAAAAAAACGCGAATATGGCCGGGGCCGGTTCCGTAAGCTGGATATTCGCAAAGAAAGGTTATATTCTTGTCGAGAAGAGCCAGGCCAACGAAGAGGACCTGATGAATATAGCGCTTGAGGCCGGGGCGGAAGACTTCAAATCCGATGACGACGCCAATTACGAGGTCACCACCGCTCCGCAGGACCTGGAGAAAGTGAAACAGGCGCTCCAGGCTAAGAACATTCAGATGCAGTCGGCGGACCTCACCATGATTCCCTCGTCGACCGTCAAGGTAAACGAGAGCGACGCCAGGCAGCTTTTGTCGCTGATAGAATCGCTGGAAGACCACGACGACGTGCAGAACGTCTATGCCAATTTCGACATCCCCGATGATCTGATGGCCAAGATCGCCGAAAGTGAGAACTGATATTCCGCGCAGTCCTATGAGGATACTGGGTATCGATCCCGCTCTATCGATTACCGGATACGGTTTGATAGAAGTTTCCGGGACTTCTTTCCGTGTTCTGGAAGCCGGGATTATTGAAACCGCTCAGAAGGAAGACCTACCGGCCAGGCTCGGAAAGATATACGTTGCGGTCGGGTCGATACTGGAAGAGTTCCGCCCGGGAGCGGCGGTACTGGAGAAGATTTATTCTCATTACGCCCATCCCGCCACTTCCTGCGTACTCGGTCACGCGCGCGGCGTTATATGCCTGGCCTGTTCGACCGCCGGCATAAGCATGGCGGAATACGCCGCGACCAGAATAAAAAAAGCCATCGTCGGTAAAGGGCTTGCTTCCAAACAGCAGGTGCAGAGAATGGTGGTCGATCTGCTCGGGCTGAAGGAAACCCCCGCCTACATGGACATCACCGACGCTCTGGCCCTGGCCATAGGCCATTATTTCATCGGTAAGTCTAAAATATGATAGTAGGTATCTGCGGAAAGATCGTCCAGAAGAACGTCAATTCCCTTGTCATAGAATCGCATGGCCTGTTATACGAGGTGTTTGTCCCTGCATCAGTTATGTCCAGGCTGCGGAGCAGCGCGCCGGACGGCTCGGAGCTTAACCTGATCACGTATCATTTCCACCACGTGGAGCCGTCGCGCAGCACCCCGGTCCTGTTCGGGTTTCTTAACGAAATAGAAAAGGAATTCTTCCAGGTTTTTATCACGGTCTCGGGCATCGGTCCGCGCGCCGCTTTACGGGCGCTTAACCAGCCGATTCCTTGCATAGCCAAGGCGATAGACGCCGGGGACGTTAATTTTCTAAAGACCCTCCCCGGGATCGGTCAGCAGCGCGCCAGGGAGATCGTGGCCAAGCTGCAGAATAAAGTCGGCAAGTTCTGTCTGATGCAGGAGGACGGAGATAGGGCCGCCGTTCCCTTGACTTCCGCCGGCGCGGATATAGAAGAAGAGGCGACAGAGATACTCTGCAGGCTGGAATATAAAAAAGCGGAGGCCGCCGCGATGATAAAGAAAGCTTTGGGGAGGCTGCCGAGTCCCGGCAGTACCGAAGAGTTGTTGAACGAAGTATATAAGCAGACCCAATCGGTCAAACCGTGATGTATCACATACAGCCGGCGGCCGGGCTTCCCAGTTGTCGGGTATCTCCGGGAAGGAACCCCAGCCGCGGCATAGAGAAGAACGATTATGCCGGATAATATTACAGCAGTAGTCGAAGCCCTGTTATTTGCCGCTGAACAACCGGTAAGCTTGGAGCAGCTGCGTTCGCTTGTCCCAGGTTCCGATACGGCGATGTTGAGAGAAGCCGTAACGCGGCTTAAACAGGAATATGAAACCGGAGGCAGGGGGGTGCGCGTGGACGAAGTCGCCGGCGGGTACAGGATGACCACGGCGCCGGAACTTTCCGGCTTCGTACGCAGGCTCTACCGCCAGAGAAGGAGCGATAAACTTTCCCGTCCGGCAATGGAAACACTGGCCATAATAGCTTATAAACAGCCGGTAACCAGGCAGGAGGTACAGTCTCTGCGCAGCGTTAACATCGACGGGGTAATGAAGAACCTGCTGGAAAAGAACCTGATCAGGATAAGCGGGAAGAAAGACGCTCCGGGCCGTCCGTTCGTTTTCGGGACTACCAGGCAGTTTCTGGAATATTTCGGTTTGAATTCAATAGAGGAAATGCCCAAACTTGACAGCATCGAAGTCGGGGCAGCCGCTCTTGCCGTTATGCAGCAGTCGGCAGAGGAGAAGGATAAGAAGGAGGACGGCAATGAACCTGAACAGCCTGCGGTCGCAGATTGACAGCCTTGACAGAAAATTGATAGAACTGCTTAACCGGCGGGCCTGCGTCAGCAGCCAGATCTCCCGTTTGAAACGCAGCAATGGGAAAAGCCTGTATTCTCCCGACCGGGAGAGCGAGGTCTTGCGCAGGATCGCGTCCGTCAACAAGGGGCCGTTGAGCAATAAAGCCTTGGAAGCGGTTTACAGCGAGATAATGTCTTACAGCCTTTCTCTTGGAGCCCCGCTTAAAGTGGCGTATCTCGGCCCGGAAGCCAGCTTCAGCAATCTTGCCGCCATAAAACGCTTCGGTTCACAGGTCGCGTACTTGAGCTGTCAGAGCATTACGGACGTTTTTCTTCAGGTGCAGCGCGATGCCGCCGACTACGGAGTGGTCCCCATAGAAAATTCCATAGAAGGGGCGGTTAGTCACACCATGGATATGTTTATAGATTCGGATTTGAAGATTTGCAGTCAGCTTATGCTGGATATTTCCCATAATCTGCTCGCGCGTTGTCCTAAGGATAAGATCAGGAAAATATATTCCATCCCGCAGGTCTTCGGGCAGTGCCGTATCTGGCTGCAGCAGAATCTGCCGTCTGTGGAGAGAATAGAGGTCTCCAGCACCACACGCGCCGCGGAAATCGCTTCAAAGGAAAAATACAGCGCTTCGATTTCGTCGCTGCTGGCGGCCAGGATATACGGTCTGAAGACGGTCGCCGTTTCCATAGAGGACTCGCCGCATAATATCACCAGGTTTTTGGTGATAGGCAAGACCGAAACGGCGCCCACCGGCGAGGACAGGACATCCATCATGTTCTCGATAAAAGACAGGGTAGGCGCGTTATACGCCATGCTGCTTCCTTTCAGGGAATACGGTGTCAACCTGACAAGGATAGAATCCAGGCCTTCCAAGAAGAAGGCGTGGGATTATTACTTTTTCGTAGACCTCTGCGGTCATAAAGAGGATAAGAACGTGGCCGGTGCGCTGCGCGCATTGGAAAATAAATGCAAATTTATGAAGGTCCTGGGGTCTTATCCGGTTTAAACAGCGGCGGCGTGTCGTCGAGGAGATAAAATGGGAAAACTTATAAGGAAAAACATATCGGCGGTCACGCCGTACGTGTCCGGCAAGCCCATAGAAGAGACAAAGAGAGAATTGGGCCTTAGAGAAGTGGTTAAGCTCGCTTCCAATGAGAACGCTCTGGGCCCCTCGCCGAAAGCGGTGGAAGCGATAAAGAAAGCGCTCCCCGGGCTTAACCGTTACCCGGACAGCCAGGGGTTTTATTTAAAAAAGAAACTGGCAAAGGTATTGCGTCTCGGAGCGGACAACTTCGTTCTCGGCAACGGCTCCGACGAACTTATCGACATAGTGATAAGGACGTTCGTGGAGGACGACGAGAATGTTGTTACCGCCGATCTCACTTTCCTGGAATACGAGATTGTTTCTTCCGTCAATGCCAGGAAGGTGGTAAGAGTACCGCTGCGTTATTTCAAATACGACCTGGAAGCGCTGCGTAAGAAGATAGACAGGAAGACCAAGGTCGTTTTTATCGCCAATCCGAACAATCCCACCGGCACCTACGTGACGCGTTGCGAGCTGGAAGAATTTCTCGCCGGGCTTCCGGCTAATGTGATCGTGGTGCTTGACGAGGCGTACGACAGCTTTATAGACGCGGATGACTTTCCCTTCGGGACAAATTACATAAAAAAAGCCAATGTGCTGGTGCTTAAAACTTTCTCCAAGGTATACGGCCTTGCCGGGATCAGGCTTGGATATGCCGTAGGCAGGCCGGAATTGATTTCTTTTATGGAGAGAGTACGCCAGCCGTTCAACGTGAACTCCCTGGCGCAGGCGGCGGCGTGCGCGGCGCTGGATGACCGTAAGTTCCTGGAGAAGACGCGGGCGGAAGTGCTGCGCGGCAAGGAGTATCTCTATGCGGCATTGCGCGGCTTGGGCATTGCCTGCGTTCAATCAGCCGCCAACTTTATTCTGGTAGATACCGGCAGGGACGGCGTGGGCGTTTTCAGGGAATTACTTAAATTAGGGGTGATCGTCAGGGACATGAAACAATACGGCCTGAAGAATTTCGTCAGGGTAACGATCGGCACCAGAAGAGAGAACGAGAAGTTCGTCACCGCACTTAAAAAGGTTTTATCCCGTCCGGCGTAAGAAGACCGCGGGATAGAAGAATAACCTACGGAGGCAGCAGATGATCATAGTATTCAAACCGGACGCCACGGAAGAGCAGATCGGCCATTTACTGGAAAAGGTCGGAAAACTCGGGTTGACTCCTCATGTGTCCAAAGGGACGGAAAGGACGATCGTCGGCGTCATCGGCCCGGAAGACGTCTTGAGGGTTACACCTCTGGAGGTCTTCCCGGGTGTCGAGAAGGTCATGCCGGTCCTGGCGCCTTATAAACTCGTGTCGCGGGAGATTCGCCCGGGCGGCTCGGTGGTGGACGTCGGCAGAGGCGTGCAGATAGGCGGGAAAAAGATGGTGGTCATGGCCGGTCCCTGCGCCATCGAGGATTACGAGACCCTTTACGAAGTGGCGGTGGAAGTAAAGAAAGCCGGGGCAAGCGTCCTGCGCGGCGGGGCCTTCAAGCCGAGGACGTCACCTTACAGCTTCCAGGGGCTTGGCGAGGAGGGATTGAAGTATCTCAAAAAAGCCGGCGAAGAGCTCGGCATGATAACCGTCAGCGAGGTGATGGATCCGCGCGACGTCGGTCTTGTGGCTGAATACGCGGACATCCTGCAGATAGGCGCCCGCAACATGCAGAATTTCAACTTGCTTAAAGAGGTGGGTTTGACCAGTAAACCGGTGATGCTCAAACGTGGTATGGCTTCCACGGTAAAGGACCTGCTGATGTCGGCAGAATATATAGCAAGCGGCGGCAACATGAACGTGATACTCTGCGAACGCGGGATAAGAACGTTCGAGGATTCCACGCGCAGCACGCTCGATATAAGCGCCATCCCGGTAGCTAAACAGTTATCGCACCTGCCGGTTATGGTCGATCCCAGCCACGCCGCCGGGAAATGGGGATTGGTCCCGGCGTTGTCCAAGGCAGCCATGGCAGCCGGAGCCGACGGATTGATCATCGAGGTGCACAGCCACCCGGAGGACGCGCTTTCAGACGGAGCGCAGTCTTTGCTCCCGTCCAATTTCTCCGCCTTGATGGAGGATTTAAAAAGAATGGCGCTTGTTCTGGGGAGAGAACTATAATGCCGCAATTCAGAAAGGCGGCGGTTATAGGAGTCGGACTGATCGGCGGCTCGCTGGCCGCGGCGCTGAAAAAGAATAAACTTGCCCGCTCCGTGACCGGAATAAGCAGGCGGCGATCCACGGTCAATACCGCTTTTAAAAAAGGCCTGATAGACAGCGCGTCCACTTCGTTGTCCGCCGCAGCCGGGGCTGATCTGCTGGTTTTTGCGGTTCCTCCGGGAGCCGTAAAAGCACTCGCGGCCAAGACGGCCTCACTGGCAGGCAGGGATTGCCTGGTGATAGATGTCTGCAGCACTAAAGTGGAGGTAAGCAGGATACTCTCCCGTTATTTTCCCGGATATGCAGGTTGTCATCCTCTGGCCGGTTCGGAGAAGAAGGGTCCGGAAAGCGCCGACCCCGGTATTTTCATGGGCGCGCTCTGCGTGATAACCGGACGCGGACGCTCCGCTTCGGCGGCGGCCGCGTTGTGGCGCAGCATAGGTTCCCGCGTAGCGTACATGTCTGCCTCCGAACACGATATGATCATGTCTTACGTAAGCCATCTTCCGCATACCGTGGCTTTTTCTCTCATCGATTCCGTCCCGGAGGCTTTTTACCGGTTTTCCGCCGGCGGACTTAAAGATACCACTCGCATCGCGTCTTCCGACAGCAGGCTATGGGCGGATATAATAATGAGCAACAGGCGTAACGTCGCGCAGGCCGTGCGTGTGTTCGAAACCAGACTACGGGAATTACGTTCGGCGGTCTCGCGGGGGGATGCCCCGGCACTGGAACGATTTCTTTCGCGGGCGTCTTTCCGGAGGCGTATGCTTGAGCGGGAGTGAATGAATGATAATAGCGGTGGATGGTCCGGCGGGAGCCGGCAAGAGTACGGTGGCCAAAAGGCTGGCAAAGAAACTGGGTTTTACTTACCTTGACACGGGGGCGATGTACCGCGCTCTTACATTGAAAGCTTTGGAACAGGGCGTTGATTTTTCCGATACCGCATCTCTGGCGGAGATGGCCTCCGGAACCGCGATAGACCTCAAATACGGCGCGGATTCTTCACCGGCAGTGCTCCTGGACGGCAGGGATGTTTCCGCGGAAATCAGACAGCCGCGCATTACCAGGGTGGTTTCCGACCTGGCAAAAGTGAAAGAGGTCAGGCAGATACTGGTTGGGATACAAAGAGAACTCGGCCGCCGTAAGGACAGCATCTTGGACGGCAGGGATATCGGCACGCATGTTTTTCCCGGCGCCGACGTGAAGTTCTATATCGACGCGGACTTCGATGAAAGGGTCAAAAGGCGTTATCTGGAGTTGAAAGATTCCAATCCCGGGTTGAGAATGGAAGATATCTCCCGCGACCTGCGGAACAGGGACAATATAGATTCCACGCGCGAATTCGCTCCGCTGCGCCGGGCAGAAGACGCCGTGTACATAGATACAACGGGCGTAGGGATCGAGGACGTCGTGGAGATGATGTCCGCTGCGGTTAAAGACAGGGAACGGCATGGATAAGAGCCTGATACGCAATTTTTCCATAATAGCGCATATAGACCACGGTAAATCCACCCTGGCCGACAGGATACTGGAACTTACCGGGGCGGTGGACATGCGCAACCGGCGGGACCAGCTCCTGGACGATATGGACCTTGAACGGGAGAGAGGTATCACCATCAAGGCTTCCATGGTCAGGCTCTCTTACCGCAGCCGGGACGGGAAGGAATACACATTCAATCTGATTGATACCCCGGGGCACGTAGATTTCAGCTACGAGGTCTCTAAGTCTCTCGCGGCATGTGAAGGCGCTGTCTTGCTCATAGACGCAGGGCAGGGGGTGGAGGCGCAGACGGTGGCCAATTATTACCTGGCTAAAGAGAACGGATTAAAGATTATTCCGGTCATCAACAAGATCGACCTTGTGTCTTCAGACGTGCCGAGGGTGATCAGGCAGATAAACAGCGTTTTCGGTTTCGAAGAGGAGGAGATAGTGCTTTGCTCCGCCAAGGAAGGCAGGGGTGTGGCCGATCTCCTTGAAAAGGTGATCGAGCTGGTCCCTCTTCCCGGAGGAGAAGCCGGAAATCCCGCGAAGGCGTTGGTTTTCGACAGCAGATTCGATTCTTACCGGGGAGTAGTGATGTTTGCCAGGATATTCGACGGTTCCCTGGATTCCCGCGCGCAGCTTAAATTAATGCATTCAGGAAAAGTATATAAAATAGAGGAGATGGGCGTCTTCAAGAATTTGAAATACTGCCCCGCAGAAGCGCTTTCCTGCGGAGAAGTGGGGTATTTCATCTGCAATATCAGAGACCCCAGGGAGATTGTGATCGGGGACACTATTACGGATATGAAGAACCCCTGTTCTTCCGTTCTTCCCGGCTACCGCGTGCCGAAATCGCTGGTTTTTTGCGGTATATATCCTGTGAACCCGGGGGACTACACTTATTTGAGGGACGCCATGGATAAGCTTAAGCTTACCGACGCATCCTTCATGTTCGAACCGGAGAACTCACAATCTTTCGGGACCGGTTTTCGCTGCGGCTTCCTGGGGCTGCTTCATATGGAGATCGTGCAGGAACGGCTGGAGAGGGAATATAACCTTAACCTGATACTTACTGTTCCTAACGTCGTATACCGCGTCAAACTGCCGGACGGAACGACGGTAGAAGTGGATACACCGGCCAAGCTGCCCTCCGCGCAGGACGTAGAGGAAGCGTTCGAGCCGTACGTAAAGCTGTTGATGATCGTCCCGGTAGACACGATAGATTCCGTCTGCGAACTCGCCAAAGCGCGCAGGGGGATCTTTGAATCCACAGAATATTACGGCGAGGACAGGATGAAAGTGGTTTTTTATATGCCTTTGTCGGAGATAATCGTGGATTTCTACGATAAAGTGAAATCGCTCACCCGCGGATACGGATCGCTCGATTATGAATTCGAGGATTACATGCCTACCAAGCTGGTGAAGCTTGATATATTGATAAACGGCACGATTTGCGACGCGTTCTCCTGCCTGATGCACAAGGAGAAGGCGATGAGCAGGGCGCGCGCCCTTGTATCCAAACTTAAGGACGTCATTCCCAGGCAGGTGTTCGAGGTTTCGATCCAGGCCGCGATAGGCGGTCAGATACTGGCTTCGGAAAAAGTCAGGGCGGCAGGTAAACACGTGACCAGCCGGTGCTCCGGCGGCGACATTACCCGCAAGAGGAAACTCTGGGAGGCGCAGAAAGAAGGGAAGAAACGCCTGAAGCAGTTCGGGAGAGTGGAGATCCCGCAGGAGGCTTTCTGGGAGGTGTTGAAGATATGAAGAAAGATGCGAATAAGACCACAGGCAAAAAAGTCTTCCGGGAGTGGGTTGAGTCCATTTTGATAGCACTCGTCCTGGCCATGTTTATCAGGACGTTCGTGGTGCAGGCCTTTCGTATCCCGACAGGCTCGATGAGGACCACTCTAATGGAAGGAGACGTTATACTGGTCAATAAATTCATTTACGGGGCTAAGGTGCCGTTTTTGCCCTTAAGACTGCCGGCTTTGCGTAAGCCTGTTGCCGGGGACGTGGTGGTTTTCATCTATCCCGAGGACCCCAAGAAAGATTTCATCAAACGTCTGGTAGCTTGCGGTGGTGACACTGTAGAGATAAAGAACGGGACCATATTCGTAAACGGACAGCCTCTTCTGGACGGAGGGTTCGGCGGAAGGTATTATTATAACCGGGGCGAATACGGCAGGGAGGCGGACAAGATAACCGTTCCGCAGGGGCAGTATTTCGTCCTTGGGGATAATTCCGCTTCTTCTCAGGACAGCCGTTACTGGGGTTTCGTGCCGCAGGAGAACCTGCTGGGTAAGGCGGTCTTCATATATTGGCCGCCCCAGAGGCTGAGAGTCATACAATGAACTTCGCGAACAAGATATCCACGTTTCGTATCCTCAGCGTGCCGTTTTTCATCGCCGCGCTGATATATTACACCCCCAGCTGCGGTTATCTGCGTCTGGCGGCGCTCGCGATTTTCTGCCTGGCCGGTATATCCGACGCCGTGGACGGTTACATAGCCAGGAAATCCGGGCAGAAATCCAAGGCCGGACTGGTGCTGGATCCGATAGGCGACAAGCTCTTGCTTATGAGCGCCTTCATCCTGTTGAGCGATTCCACCGGGGTCAAGCTGGCGCTTAAGTTCCCTTTTTGGGTCGTGCTTATAGTGCTGAGCCGGGACGTCATAATAGTCCTCGGTACGGTAGTAATATACATGGTGCGCCAGCGTATCGAGATAATACCCAGCAAATGGGGAAAATACACCACCATCGCGCAGATGTTATCGGTCATTTCGGTATTACTGCAACTTCAAAAGATGTCGCGGTTCCTCTGGTGGGCGGCAGCGGGGTTGACCGTTATATCGGGGCTGCTTTATATCAAGAAAGGTCTGAAGATCCTTTATGGCGGTGATAATTACAGGGATAATATTTAGTTACTTGCTGGGTTCTTTTCCTACCGCTTATCTGGCCGGATATCTGCTTAAAGGCGAGGATATTCGTAAACTGGGTTCAGGCAACGTGGGGGCAACCAACGCCCTGCGCGTGCTCGGTAAAGGTCCGGGAATAACCGTTTTGCTGATCGACATCTTGAAAGGGACGCTGGCTGTTGCGGCTGTCGGAGATTTCATAATCGGGCGCTCTAACCAGGAGTTCCCGGCAGTATTGCTCAGCGTGGGCTGTGGTATAGCCGCGGTAGCCGGGCATAACTGGCCGGTTTTTCTCGGTTTCAAGGGTGGCAAGGGTGTAGCCACGACTCTGGGGGTATTGATCGGGTTGGCGTTGCGCATACCGGGACTGGGATTTATACTCGGGTTGGTCGTGCTCACATGGTCTGCGGTATTTGCGTTGACAAGGATAGTCTCCATAGCGTCCGTCTGCGCCGGAATACTCCTGCCGGTCTATCTCGCTGTTTTCGGGTTCCCGGTATTCTGGATAGCGGCAGGGGGTATCTTCGGGCTTCTCGGGGTCCTTCGGCACAGGAGTAATATCGTCCGTTTCCTCAAAGGCCAGGAGAAAAGAATATTTTAGATTCCGGGGACACAATACTTAATTATGTGGTTGCACCTTAAAGTTTATCGAAGAAGCCCGCTATTTTTACAAAGCATACCGCTAATAAAACTATTACACGCGCAAATCCCAAGTATTCCCACCAAGTTATAATGAAATCCTGATTAAAGAAAACGTTTTCCCGCCGGGCCGTTTTACATCTTGAAATGAACAGAGAGTGCGTGTTATAATTTATTAACAACAAAGGAGTAAACTTTTTACCCAGAAAACAAACGTTTTAAAAAAGTATTATTAATTGTTTTTCCCCGCCAGCCACAAAGGTCAAGGGGATAACGCCGGGATGCCGGGGAAAAAATCTTAATGATCCCTTTATGCGCATCCCGGCTGATTTTTCTACGGAGCGCCGTTATGAGAGACATCGTCTTCAAGAATATCTTTTCACCGCTTAAAAGGCGCAAAATACTTGCGACTACCGAAGTTGCCGACAAGGAAGGTATTCACAGTATCGTAAGCCGTCATTTCGTCTATATGGCTAAAGAAATATCCGGAGGCCAGCTTGAGAATAAGCCCAGGTCATATTTATATATTCTTAAAATCAAAGATACCAGGGAGCATACGGAGAAGTTCTTCTGCCGCATCAAAGGCGGTATGTTCGTGGTCATAAAAGGCAAACTATTCCTGATCTATTTTATGCATTCGTTGAAGATCACTCTTTCCGCAGCGCCCGCGGTTTCCGCCTGATAAAATATAGAAGGATGAGGCACGAAGGACGTAAAAGCAGGTTCCTGTTCAGTTTTTCCTCTCTGTGCTTGAATTCCCGCAGATCCCTATAGCATCATATTTGCAAATAAAGGATGGAATACGATAGGTGTCTTTTCGTCCTTCTCCAATCATCTTTCGTGCTTCGGTTTTTCCGGATTATCCCAAATGTATCTCGATAAGATTATCCTGTGAAGAGAGATGCGTCCTGTTTACGCGCAGGCTTGCGGAGGGGGAAGGGAAGGGAAGCTCACCGCCGTTAAGCGAGGCTTTTATAATTGCGTATTCTCCGTAATTCTTCAGGCCGGGATTAAAAAACTCAACCCGCAGTTTCTTCCCGGCGAAGGAAGCAGATATGGCGGCTTTCTTTGCGGCGCCGAATTGTTCTTTCATCAGTTTCGGTTCTATCCGCAGGTCTCCGAAATCTCCTTTGACGCCGAACACTTGCGTCAAATAAGTGAAAACGAACCAGCTCGCCGAACCGGTAAGATAACTATACATCCCGCGTCCTTCGCCGTTAAAATACTCCGGAAGGCACGGGTAAATTTTGCTTACCGCCGTATCCAACGCCATGCGGTGTATGGAGGACAAAACTTCGTGGCCTTCCCGGGCGAATCCCCGGCTGTATAACGCGTAAGCGAACATCACCGACATATGATTGAAAAAAGCCCCGTTTTCCTTATCGCCGTATGAGAAAGAAAAGGCCCTGCCTAAAGAGAGCTGTTCTTCGCCGAAGTCGGTATTCAACCTGAAACCGCCGAGCGAAGGTTCTTTCAGGTGTTTACAAGCGTTTTGAAAAATAGAGTTCACCTGTTCCCGGGAAGCGATCCCCGACATAACCTGGAACACCTGGCCGGTGAGGGTCATTCTGATCTTTCCGTTTACCTTGCCTTCCACCCGGTTTTTCAGATTGTCGTAATAACCGTTGAAGAAGCCCTCTTCGAGCCACTCGGTCTTTTGTATCTGTCCTGCGATAGCCGCGGTTTTCGCCCGCAGGTCGGCGATGATCTCTTTTACGCCAAGCTCTACCTTCGCGCCGTCTATGCCGCCGCGCACCGAGGCGAAATAGGCGTTCAGTTTCTCCGTTCGCGCCCGAGGCGTAGAATAGTCGGTCGCCGGCGCTCCCGGCATATCTATGAGCAATAAAAGCTCCCTGAATACGTTTATTTTCGCGGCGCCGATGCACTCGAGGATGGAGCAGATGTCTTCCAGGTTTTGCGCGTAAAGCGCGCTGAAGGCAACACTTTCCCCGTGTTCCGCCGCCATGTCCAGTCCGTCGTTCCAATCGGCGTTCTCGAGGCGTATGTGGTTGTGCGGACCGACATTGAAGAACTGCACCAGGTTCTCCACCAGGATGTGTTCGAGCAGTGTGCCCTTGTAGACGGTCCCGTCTTTAGCGGTGAGCTGTCTGCCTTTCTCTTCCCGCCAGGCCGGGTCCCTTTCTTTATTGCGTGAAAGCAGATGGTCGCGGAAATAAGAGCTCTCTTCCAGAAGTATCCCGATATCCGCGGTCTGGTTTAAATAGAGTAAAACAGTGATAAGAGGCCAGATACCGTGATCCATCCAGATACGACTGATGCTGTTCCTGTCCGCAAGAAATTCACCTGGGCGCTGTCCTATAATGGTGGCGTTAGAGCCGTCTATGCGCACTCCGGAAAAATTGTTGATCAGCAGGCTGCGGACTTCTCCGGGGTCATCCAGCAGAATAAGCGAGAGACAGTCCTGCCAGAGATCGCGCCAGCCCCGCCCGCCTTTTCCGTAATCGAAATCGGGAAGAAAAGAGCAGCCGAAGATCTTTCTTAAAACAGGCTGTACGCCGACCCAGCGGAACCAGCGATCGAAGTCGGCGTCGGAGGTCTCGACCGAAACGCGTCCGCTTTTGGCGCACCAGAATCTTTTCGTGGCTTCCAGTGAAAGATTTACTTTTTCTCTCGTGTCGAAGCGGGAGAAAAGTTCTTCAGGCCCGGGCGTTCCCTGAGGCGAGATGCCCAGGATCACTATGAATGAACAGCGTTCGTTTTTCTTAAGGCGCCTGGAGTGGAAACGCAGCCCGGCCATGGGCTCTTTGCCCTGCGTGGAACGTTTCTTATCCGGCAGGATGTTCTTGAATACGGCGGCCGGCGCCTCCAGATCGGAATCCTCTCCGGTGAACTCTTCCTGCGTAGCGTATATATATTCGGGCCCTTTTGCGCGGTCGTCCCTCCCGAGAACGAAATAAGAAACGGTATTTCTGGCGTGCCCGGATTCGTTGAAGATTAGCGTCGGAACTACTGTTATCCCGTTCGGGGATTCTTTTACGCGCACGAGCAGCGAAGTCACTTGGCGGTGGTCGTGCAGATTGGCGGCCGAACGCGCGTAGAGCGGAACGGCGGCCGTCGGGATAAACTCCACGGAGCGGGAAGAGATGTTGGTGATGTCCACCAGCATTATCTCCACCGGTTCTCCTCCCGCGGGGACAAAAGAGGTTATCTCGGCTTTTAGCCCGATGCGCTCATTACAGCGGGTCGTTTTTTGCCAGAACATGCCGGCCTCGAAAGAATACTTATCTTGTTCCGGAGGCGGCAGGCCGCGGGAAACTCCGGCTGCCGACCATATCGAACGGCTGTTCAGATAGATCCAGAAATTCCTGCTTGCTTTTGAGTCTATCAGGGAATGCCGCGAAACCGGTTCAAGCAGAAAAGAGTTAAAGTCTGTTTTTATGTCACCGTGCAGGTCCGGGGTTATAGAGGACATTAAGGGAAACCCGTTGCACAGCGGTAAATAAAGGGTTCTTATCCTGTTCGCGGTTCTGGATACGAAGTCGCCTTCTTTATTAGAGAATTTCCAAAGGTTCTTTTTCATAAGAACCATAAATTACCATATCCGGCGGCCGATTTCAAGGAGAACGTTCCGGTGTGATGTTACTATTTTAAAATGTTAAGAGAACGTTCCGGTTTGTGGTAAACCGGTTGTGGTAAACCGTCTGTTATGATAAAATTTAAACATCCGTTCCATTCATGAAAAGGGCGACTGCGGATTCAATTCAAGAATTTGCGCTGCGCGCGGTGTTTAGAAAAACCGATAAAGCGCGGCTTGTATTATCCGCGCCTTAGAAAGATGAGCGTATTTCAAAGATGAAACTGCATATAAAGATCAAGCCGAACGCCAGGGTGGAGAAGATAGAGGACCAGGGGGACGGGAATTTGTGCGTCTGGGTGAGGGCCGCGGCCAGGGAAGGCAAGGCTAATGAAGCACTTATAGAAATCTTGAGCGATTATCTTGATGTCCCTAAAAGCCTGATCAGGATAACCGCGGGGCATTCTTCAAGGCTTAAGACAGTGGCCGTTGATGGATGAAACTCAACGGCTGACAGTGTCAAAAAGGACACCGCGCGTGTATAATTCACCGTATAATATTTCTGTTTATTGTTGCGTAAACGGCGGAGTATGCTAAAATTATGGTTGGAAGTATAGTATTACGTTGCAGAAAGGTTAACAGATGCCGGGAGATTTGCGCCGACGCATATACAAAATAGCTGACAGAGACGGAAGATACAAGGCCGACGCCTATGAGTTTGTCATGGAGGCCCTGCGTTTTACCCAGACTAGCCTGGGCAGGAAAGGCCATGTAAGCGGCCGCGAGTTGCTGGACGGGATAAAGAACTACGGCCTGAAACAATACGGCCCCATGCTTAAAACGGTACTGGAATACTGGGGAGTAAGGAATACCGAGGCTTTCGGCGACATCGTATTCAATATGATAGATGAAGGTGTGTTAGGCAAGGAGAACGATGATTCCCCGGAAGATTTCAAGAACATTTACGATTTTGACTCCGCTTTCGACGTCTTTAAGGTGACCCGGCGGTGAAACACCATACCTCTTACCTGACAATAACCACTTCCAAACAAAAAGAAATGTTGAATATCACCCCGGCGGTGAGCGAGGCCCTGGCGAAAAGCGGCATCAGGGAAGGGCTTTGTCTGGTCAATTCCATGCATATCACATCCAGCGTGTTCATAAACGACGATGAGAAAGGACTGCATTCGGATTTTATGGACTGGCTGGAGTCGCTCGCCCCTTACGACAGAAAAAAATACCGCCACAACCTGACCGGGGAAGATAACGCCGACGCCCATTTGAAACGCACCGTGATGGGGAGGGAAGTGGTCGTGGCGGTTACCGCAGGCAAACTGGATTTCGGGCCTTGGGAGCAGATTTTTTACGGCGAGTTCGACGGCAGGCGCCCCAAAAAGGTTCTCATTAAGATCATAGGTGAATAGGTCCGTTCTTAGCGTTGAGCAGGAGATAGAATTGGCGCAGATAAAAAAAGGAATACATTATCATCATACCGACGCCGGCGGCGTGGTTTATTACGCAAATTACCTGGCTTTCTTCGAGGAGGCTCGAACGGAGCTGTTTCGTTCCAAAGGACTGAATGTAAAGACGATGGCGAAATCCGGGACGATGTTTGTTGTTTGCCGCCAGGAGGTGGATTATAAGTATCCCGGTTTCTACGGCGACGAACTGCTTATCGAGGCGGAAATAACTAAGATACAGGCCGTGCGGATAGAATTCGAACAAAGCGTGCGCAATCAGGACGGGGTGTTGCTTTGCCGGGGGAAGACCATAATGGCCTGTGTAGACGGACAACTGCGTCCCCAGGCGATCCCCGGGGACATAAAGGACAAGCTGGAGTCTTGACCGGCAGGATATCGTCTTGGTTGCCGTAACCGTTGCCGTTATTAAAACTCGTTTATCGGTTATGATGCCTTTGTTTTAGTCTTTATTTCCCGCCTCCTTGTGGGGAGTAATAAGGACGATGACACCCTTTCTGCATCCTTCCCAGCGGATGACAGGGAAGATTATCACCCCTCCTTCGTCCTCCCCATTGGAGGATAGGGAAGATTATCACCCCTCCTTCGTCCTCCCCATTGGAGGATAGGGAAGATTATCACCCCTCCTTCGTCCTCCCCATCAAGGGGAGGATAAATTGGAGGTACCCATTCGGGAGGATAAATTGGAGGTACCCATTGGGGAGGATAAATTGGAGGTACCCATTGGGGAGGAAAGATTAGCAGTCTGCTAAAAAAGTCCCACACGTAGTCATTCTGAGGCCGCAGGCCGAAGAATCTCATCGCGAGATGAGATTCTTCGCTGTGCTCAGGATGACAAATCAGGGTTTTTCAGCAGACTGTTAGTAGGGGGCTGTTGGTAAGCGTGACCGAGAACCGAAACAGGCTTGGTTGCCGTAACCGTTGCCGATATTAAGTATCGTGTCCCCGGAATCCAATGATAAACACTATGGATAGCCTTATAATTATATTGATAGTAATGCTTTTGAGCTCCGGAGTGCTTCTTTTTCTGTGGCCGCACAAACGTAAACCCGCGGGAGCCGGGAAGAAAAAAGAGAAACCGCGCGGCGTTCCCGACTCCGCGTCTGTCAAGGACGGGTTGCTTTCCCTGAAGCACGGCTTTGAAGAAGAGCTCAAGAGGTTGCGAGCCGAACTGGAAGAGGCGAACGACGACTACCAGTTGCTGCACGACGAGATGGAAAAGGAGATGAACGTCAAGCGCAGGCAGGAAGAAGAATTCAAAAAAGAGATACAGAGGTTGAAGGGCTGGGGAGATAAAGAAAAGAACGAACTGGATAAACTTCGCAAAGAAAATAATTTTCTACAGTCCCGTTTTGCGCAGACGCAGAAAGACGCCGAAAAGGAGTTTTCTTCCAATCTGGCCCTGCGCCGCGAACTCCGGGAGAAAGAGAAACATATCCAGGATCTTTCACTCCGGAACAAGGAACTTTGCGAAAAATTAAGGGACACGGAAAACAGGGAAGCCGTTTTGAAGAAGATATCCGCGGAACAGGAAAAAGCGTTGTCGGAACAGCGCAGGCGCGCTGCGGAGAGCGAATGGATATCCAAAGAAGAATACACCCGGGTTCTCGTTTTGCTGGAAGAGAAGAACGGAGAACTCGTTAAATTGAAGGCGGGACGGGAATGAAGAACGAACTTTTAGTGGTCGGCGACAGGGTGTTGATACTGCCGGATGAGGGGGAGGAGATGACCGGAAGCGGCCTCTATCTGCCTCAGGGGGTGAGGGAGAAAGAGAAGATACAGGCCGGGACTGTGGTAAAAACCGGCCCCGGGTATCCCGTGCCCGATCCTTCGGCGCTGGAAGCGGAACCTTGGGCGGCGCAGGAGTTGGGCCAGAAGTATTTCCCGCTCCAGGCACAAGAAGGAGACAAGTGCGTCTTCCTGCGCGCTTCGGCGATAGAAATGGAATACGACGGGAAGAAATACGTGGTCGTCCCGCATTCATCCATCCTTGTGCTTCTGCGAAGAAGCATACAGTAGTACGTAGTAAAACCCAATATCCATTCTCGCTATAAAGCGTCCGGCGTCATGTCCGGTAAGCCGGAGACGATATATCTTGACTTTTTCCCGGGGTATGCTATATTTATCGCAAGTAAGAGAAATGCGGTAGTTATAGTAACTACTCAAACTACAAGCCACAGAGAAGATGATGAAGAAAGAGATAACGGCGCAGGAAGTGGTCAGAAAATTCAACATCCCTTATCATACGCTGAATTATTACACGGCCATGGGGCTTCTGCAGGTTCTTGCCAAGTCCGGGAACCAGCGTATGTATGAGGAGAAGGAGGTCAGGTCGCGTTTGCGCAGGATAAATACCTTGAGCAAGGAAGGTTATCCTTTGCATCTGATCCGCAAAAAGATAGTCGGTATTTAATCAAACCGCAGAAATCTCCGGCTTTCAAGCCGGATTTACCTTGGCCAATAGGAATAACACTTTGCCCTTGTGTGGAATTGGGCAAGTGTTCACTCGTGTGAAAGTATTCGCTCGTGCGTTATATCTTGGCTAATTGGAATAACACTTTGCCCTTGTGTGGAATTGGACAAGTGTTCACTCGTGTGAAAATGCCGAAGGGATTTTTTCGGTAGCTTACGATACGGGGTTAATCGAGAAAGAAACTCCGAGCGCTTGTCCTGAGCAGTTCAACAGGCTCACTGTCAATGCATTATCGAAGGATCAGCCCGGGGAGCTTCATTACATAAGTTTCTGATAATAGAGAATCGAAATTAGATCGCAATCGAGAACTTTCATCGAATTAAATCTCGATTTTCGACTCTCGATTACTGCGTACGCTGTTTAAAGAACTTATTTAACAGCGCACTATCCGAAGGGGGAATATGAGTTATTATCGGCTCCTCGGGTTGGAGAAAGAACCGTTTTCGACCAGCCCTGATCCGGAGTTTTTCTATGAATCGCAGGAACACCGCGCGGCGCTGATGCGTCTGCTGGTGGAGATCCGTCTTAAACGCGGCTTGAGCCTTATACTCGGGGACGTGGGAGTAGGGAAGACCACGCTTTCCCGCAGATTGCTTCAAATGCTTAAGGAGAGGGAAGACATTATCTTCCATCTTATACTGGATCCGACGTACGACAACGAGCATATCTTTCTGGAGTCGCTGGTGAGGACTTTCAAGATAGAGGCGGCGAAACCTTCTCCCACGACCCTGGATTATAAGGAGATATTGAAAGATTATCTGTTTATGAAAGGGGTGCAGGAAAATAAAACGGTAGTTCTGGTGGTGGATGAATGCCAGAAACTTAACCAGGCGTCCCTGGAAGTGCTGCGCGTGCTGCTCAATTACGAGACCAACGAATATAAGCTCCTGCAGTTGGTTCTGTTGTCTCAGCTGGAGGTGCTGCCGAAACTCAACCAGATGCCCAACCTCTGGGACAGGATAAGCCTGAAATACATGCTTAATCCGCTGGATGAGAGGGAGACAAAAGAGATGATCAATTACCGTTTGAAAGTTGCCGGGTTCAATTCAAGAGGCAGTCTGTTCACAAACGAAGCGATAGCCGAAATACACCGTTATACTAAAGGGTACCCGCGCAGGATATCAATGCTTTGTCACAACGCGCTCAAGGCCCTGATTATGTCCAACCGGGTTTCGGTTGACGCGAGGGTCATCTGGGATATCATAAATAATGATGTAAAACTTACGGCGGTCACGGAAAATATATGATATTATATGGAAAATAAGAATCTGACCCCGGAAGAAAGGCTGTTGAAGATAATAGAGAACCCCGGTAATCAGGCGTCCGGCGCCGTCAGACGTCCCCTGGTGGATGGCGGAGGCAAAAAAAACGCGGATAGCGCGGCCTTCCGTTTCTCGCAGTTTCCCGCCGGAGGCTTCACTTTGAAAACGGCGATCCAGTTGTCCGTTGTCTCCGCGGTGGTGGTTACTTTGTTCCTGTTGTACGATTACGTATCCGTTTCACGCGATTCATCGGTAAGGTTCAAGAAAGTCCTTTCCCGCGGGACGGCGAATGTTTATACTGCGGCCGCGGCGGAAAAAGCGCCGGCATTGAAGGATCTGCTTGGTTCGGCGGGGAAGCACAATATATTTTCCGTAGAGCCTGCCAAGGCAGAGAACCTGCTTTCCGCGGAAACGGCCCAGGCAGTCAGCACTTTGAAACTGGTCGGCATCCTGTGGTCCGAGAAACCTCAGGCCATGGTGGAAGATATCAAGAATGCCAAGACCTATTTGCTCAACGACGGCGATTCCGTTAACGACCTTAAGGTCAAGAGGATATACGCGGATAAGGTGGTATTAAGCAAGGACGGCAGGGAATGGGAACTGCGTTGAAGGGATCCCGCCGCCGTTTTTTCTAAAATTAATTATGCCGATTAATCCAGGTTGTAGATTGTCGAGACGGTTAAGGATAGCCGTGTTTTCTTTTCTTTTGACGGCTGTCTGCTTGCCGGTTTTTCCCGCGGATCCTCCCGCCGATCAATCCGGGGGAGTTCCCGAATCTCCTCCGCCGGCCGGTTCGCCCGGAGGAGCGCCGATAGGCCCGGCGGACATCCGTCCGGAGGACGGATATCCGCCTGCGGTCCCCGGCGGACAATCTTTACCCGAGCCTGTCTCAACAAACACTGCGCCGCGGTCCGGCAGTGCGGAGGTGCCGTCGGAAGCCGGAACGGCGGATGCCGCGGCCAAGCTGGACGGGATCAAAACCTCCGGGGAAAGAATATCCCTCGATCTGAAAGGCATAGATATCATAGAATTGTTCCGTATTCTCTCCATGAAGATGAACCTCACCATCGTGCCGAGCAAAAGTGTCTCCGGCAGGGTGAATATCTTTATGAATTCACTTACCTTCGACGACGCCCTGGACGTCATTCTGATGAGCCAGGACCTTGCCTGCGACAAAAAAGGACATATAGTCAATATAATGACCTCCGCCGAGTATGAGAAGCTCTACGGCAGAAGGTTCAATGAAAAACGCGGTTTCAGAAGCATAAAGCTGAGATACGCCAAACCTTCCAACGTCTTCAACGCGTTGAGTCTGGTCAAGTCGGATATAGGCAAGGTCATCGCCGACGAGACTTCCGGCACCCTGCTTTTGATAGACATTCCCGAAAAATTGGATCTCATGGAAAAGACCGTCGAAGACCTTGACCAGCCGCTGCAAACCGAGGTCTTCGATCTCAAGTACGCAAAGGCCGCGGACATAAAGGCGCAGTTGTCGAACGTGATAACAGGAGGCGCCGGAGAGGTATACGTGGATGAGAGGTCCAGCAAGCTTGTCGTTTCTGACCTCCCGGATAAAATGAAGAAGATCCGGCGCATGGTTAAGGCATTCGACGAAGCCAGCCGCCAGGTATTCATCGAGGCGGAGATAGTTCAGATTACCCTGAAGGACGAATACCAGCGCGGTATCAACTGGGAAGAGGTGTTCAGCGATTCCTTGAAGTTCGCGGGGATTTTTCCCGTCTCGTCTTCTTTTACCCCGTCTCCTTTGTTGACCGCGGATAACCTGAAGATGAGCATGGGCGTGCTGAATGACGACGATTATACCGCCACCTTGCAGCTACTGCAGACTTACGGCGAGACCAAGATACTCTCCAGACCCCGCATTACCGCTGTCAATAACCAGGAGGCAAAGGTAATGGTCGGGGTGAGAGAGGCTTACGTGACCCAGACCTTGAGCCAGGGAGACACCACCACCGTTACTTCCGAAAGCATCCAGTTTATAGACGTGGGGGTGAAGCTTAACGTTTCTCCGAGCATAAACCAGGACGGTTTTGTTACCTTGAAGATAAAGCCGGAAGTCAGTTCGGTCCGGGAGACGCTTAAGACCGGTCTGGGAAGTATCGTGCCTATTGTCGAGACTTCGGAAGCAGAGACCGTTGTCAAGGTAAAGGACGGTTCGATGATCATGATCGCCGGATTGATGAAAGACGATAAGAGAAGCGACATAACCGGAGTACCTTTATTGTCTAAGATACCGGTGATCGGCGGACTTTTCGGCGGCAAGGCTTCGCTGTATAAGAAGACAGAATTGGTAATTTTCCTCACCCCCCACATAGTCTCGGGAGAGGCTATTGTATCCGGGATGGAGCCGGAGAAATGGGTCTCGCCCGATGTCCTTACGGACAGCATGAAGGAAGATATAATGAACCGCAGGATGCAGGAGATAATACTTTCGGAGAGCCGGGATGAGAAATCCCCACCCGGCGGAGCGAAGGCGGTCAGGCCAGCATCCGAGGGACCGGCGGCGAGCCGGCCGGAGTTACAATTGAAAGGATTAAAGAAGTATTGATTTCTTCGATCAAAATCCGGCAATGGGTACGCTAAGGAAGATCGTGACGAACAAGTGGTCTCTCTTCTTAATTTCCCTCCTCCTTGTGGGGAGCAATAAGGACGATGATACCCTTTCTGTATCTTCCCCATCGGATGACAGGGAAGATTGTCACCCCGCCTTCGTCCTCCCCATTGGAGGATAGGGAAGATTGTCACCCCTCCTTCGTCCTCCCCATCAAGGGGAGGAAAAATTGGAGGTACCCATTCGGGAGGGAAGATTGGAGTATGCTATTGGGGAGGAAAGATTAGCAGACTGTTAGTTGGGGGCCGTTGGTAAGCGTAACCGTTGCCGAATTAAGTATCGTGTCCCCGGAATTAGAGGGGTTTTGCCCCGCTGTGGAGGTGGGAATGTCCGGAAAAATATTGATCGTCCTGGCGTCCGGTATTTTGCTTTTTCAAAGCAGTCTCTTTGCCGCTTCGGATAGCGAAAAGCAGCTGCGCAGGATAATAGAAGAATTGCAGCGGGAGAACGCCGGCCTGGTGGCGGAATTGCACGCGCAGAACGCTGCTCTCTCAAAGTCCGGGAAGGTTGATCCGGGGCTTAAACAACGGGCAGCCGCGGGAAAGAGGGAAAAGAAAGTTAAGACAACCGTTTCTGCTGAAAAAGACACTGCCGCAGCGAAGGCAGTGGAAGAAGCCATTTTGTATAAAGAGCTCGGGCAGGGGTATCTGAAAGAAAAACAGTTCGAGCAGGCGATAAACGCTTTCGAGAAAGCGTTATCGTTTGACCCCGATGACGCAGCCGTCTGTTACGACCTGGGTCTGTTGTATAAACACCAGCGGAACGATAACAAAAAGGCGGCGGCTTTTCTAAAGCGTTATCTCGCGCTTGCCCCTCTGGCCAGAGACGCCGAGGATGTGAAGTATCTTATCCGGATGCTGGCCGACCACAGCGGGACGTCTTATCCATGAAAAAAATACTATTGATCGCCGCCGCGGGTGTGGTGCTGGCAATATCGCTGGGAATTGGGGTGGGTATTTATTCGAGGAACGTGTATCTTACCGGCCAGCTCGGGCAGTTGAATAAAATGATGCAGAAGGCGCAGGAAGAATTGGCCGTGATGCAGGCCGAGAGAGAGAAGGTAGAGAAAGAAAACGAACGCCTGCAGAACGACTCGGTGTCTTACCTGTCGTTGAGCACGAAACTTCAGAACGATAACGAAACACTGCAGAAAAACCTGAAAGCGTTCCAGCAGACCATAAGCGAGAAGGAGAACGACCTGCGGTTGTTGAAGACCCAGCTGGAGGAGATCAGGGGGAAATTAAAGAAAAGCGGCAATTACGTCAATACCGCGCAAAAAGCGCAGCAGGGCCTGTTACTTTTGCAGAAACATATAAAACAGGAACGCGCCGTTTATAGTTATAATCTCGGGGTGGCGTATACCGGCGCCGGATATTATGAAGAGGCGATCGAGGCCTACCGGCGTTCTCTTGAACTGGATCCGTCCAACGCCGACGCTCATTATAATCTTGCCGTTGTCTATGACACCTTCAGACAGGACCCGGAGATGGCGGTGGAGCACTATAGTAAGTACCTGGAGCTTAAGCCGGACGTCCCCGAAGCCGGGGACATCCGCGCGGCGATCGAAAGGCTCAAATAACGGAGTTTGACCGGTTGAACAATGAAACTCTTCCGGCTTGATTAAACTGCGCGTTGTCAGATCAAAGACTGATGTGACGCCGCGCCCAAGATAAACAGCGAGCGGCGGCCATATTGTCCGCGCCCCAGTATGGATCCAGGTGAGATATGCGGAAACATAAGTTGAGAATTATTGTTGTTATAACAGCCGCCTGTTCCGCGTATTTGTTTTTTTCCTGCATCATCACGGCGGTGAAGATCGGTAATATAGACGGCATCGCGAGAGCGAAACATGCCTCGAAGCTGAAAGCGGCGAGGGAGGCTTTCGTTAAAGACCTCTCGCGGGAACACCGGGCCTTCACGGAAGAATACGGCAGAAAAGCCAAAGAGCTGGAAAAGGAAAAAAATCTTTTTAGGGAGATCCGGTCGGAACTTAAAGCGGAGGCCGCAGCGGAAAAAAAGAAAAACAAGCCTACCGCACCCGTCTTGAAGGGGCCTGCGGCGGCTGCGGTAAAATGACAACTGAGAGGAGACAAACTTGAATTCCCAGCAGGAAAAAACTATCATCGCGCGGATGCAGAGAAGGGAACGTGTTTTGAAATGGCTTTGTTTCTTTCTTTCAGCGGCGGTCGCCGGCCTGATATGGTTCATTCTGTCCTCCCGCGCGGCTCCGGAAGTGGATAGATCGTATAAACAGCAGGAGGCAGTTCCGCCTTTCCGAAAAGAAGTGGAAAGTATCATCGGGGAACTGGTATATTCCGGTTTGCCGATGCTGGAGCAGAAAGACGTTTCCGTGAGCATAGACCCCGAAAACAGGCTCTGGACAGTCCGCAATATACATCGTTTCGACGAGGACGGGAATCTTATTCTGGAAGGCGGCAGATACGGTACCTGCGGCGAGCTCGCTTCTTATACCTATAAGTACGTCAAGCCTTTGTTCGGCGGCGCCTATGATATCCGGTTCGTGCGCGCCGTGCAGTCCGGTTATTTCCAGACCCCGAAAGCCACTCACATGGTCCTGTTCATAACGCCCGCCGGCGGGGCGCGGGGCGACAACGATATCTTCGTGCTGGATCCTTCTTTTCACCGTTACGGCAGGCTCGATGAATTCGAGGACTACCTGTTCCATGAGCAGATGGCTAACGTAGGTTTTGTTGAGAATAAAGAGAGAGATATGACTCTGCCCATTTCCACGGCCTTTCCGCTGTTTATAAAGAAGAATTATCTATTGGCTATCGTGGTCGAAGACGTGAACGGCGCATTCGATAAGGATAATTTCGTGATCGCGGTCACCGTGACCAAAAAATACAATTTCGCCGGCAGATACCTTTTCGCGATCCGGTCCGTGAACGGGAACAGGCAGGTTTTCGAAAACAGGCTGCTGTCCAAGAACCTGCTGGAAGAGAAGGAATACGAGGATTTGAAGGCGAGGATCAGGAGTTTCTTTGAAATTATCACCGCGAGCTGAATAGCAGCTGCTGCATAGTGTAAGATAAATTTTCAACAGGGCATTGTTACATAAGTTTCTAACAATCGAGAAGCGAAATTAGACCCCTTCGATAAGCTCAGGGCAAGCTCCATTGAGCTTTGGATTATGTAACGCTTGATTTTCGACTCTTGATTGCTCCGTGCGCTGTTTAAAGAACTTATTTAACAGCGCGCTGCTATAGGGGGATCCTTTTAAATGGGAGCGCGGCCGGGCATCACTTTTGAATATCCGGGCATATTGGGGGGCGTTCAAGTCCGTTTTTCCGGGATATTGGGAGAATATCCTGAAAGAAATCCGCCGAACGCCCGGATTGATAAAAGCGCTATTTGTGGTATACTTTATACAGGTAGATTGTATCTCGATCCGAAAAGGCAAACTCCGGGTAACCGGGGGGCGCAAAGTCGTGCTTCCTTTGCCGGTTATAAGGAACGGCAGACTGCCGAAGAGTTGGGATATGCGTGATTTGACGATCCCGGGCAGTCCTGCCCGGTTTTTTTATGTTTTGCGGTGCCGTGCCACGCATAAAGGAGTAAAAATGGAGAAGATACCACGCATTTACATCGAGGGCTCCGTTTATTACGTAACTTCGCGCGGAGACAATGAAAAGGTCATCTTTAAAGACAACGGAGATTTCCGGACATACATCGAATTATTGAAGAAATATAAAAAACAATTAGGCTGCAGGGTGTTCTCGTTCATCCTGCTTCCGAATCACGTCCATCTGCTTATCGAGCCCAGAGAGGGATGCACAGTTTCCCGGATAATGCACGCCTTGAATTCCAATTACACCAAATATTTCAATTCCCGTTACGGCAGAAAAGGGCATCTTCTTCAAGAAAGGGCTAAGATCACTATTTTGGAAAAACACGGCTATCTACTGGGGGTCAGCGCTTATATACACAAGAATCCTTGCAAACTGGGGTTTGCCGATGACCCCGGGGCCTATGAATTCAGCAGTTACCGGGCATTCGCCGGGCAAGGGCAGGGCAGTCTTTTCGATATGGAGGCCGAGCGCAGGGAAATGGAAGCGCTTTTGTCGCAGGCCGCAGACATGCCTTTGACGTATCCGGAATATATAGGGTCTCTTCCGGCTCCGGAGATGGAAGCGCTCGGTAACGAGCTGGCCAGGAAGAACATACTCGGCAGCGATGATTTCGTGGCTAAAGTGAGAGCGGAAGTCGAGCGCGAGAAATCCTCAGCCGGGGCCGGGGCGCGGGGAGAGAACTCGGTCTTTTCGCTCCGGGCGAAGATGCTTATCCCGGTTTTCTGTGTTATCGCCGTTTCGCTGTTGCTCGTGCAGGTCAATCTGAAAAACAGGCTTAAAAATATCTCCCGCCAGAAGGATATGGAGTATAGCGAGAGGTTGATGAAGGACAGGGAATTCATCAAGAAAGACCTGCAGGAATTGTATCGTGCCGACCTGGTATCCTATCAGGCGATGCAGAAGCGCCTGGATATAGAGAAAAAGAAGGTGATAGAGTTGACGGAAGAAAGAGAAAAGGCAAAAGGCGGGAAGAAATGAGTACCCGCGGATACAGAAGCTCGTTGACGCTATTTTTATCCCTGGTTTTCCTGTTTTTAGCCGCGCAGGGCGCTGCGGGAGCCGGAGACAAGAGGCAGATAGATCAGAAGAAGGACAGGAATATAAGTTTTGAAGTCCCCGCGTTCCTTCCTCCGCAAGCGGTGGAAGGCAGCGAAGAGAAGGGGGCGGTGATCTTCGCAAGCAAGACAGAGCGGGGGATGTTCGAGCGTTTATTCGCCGTTTCCTGGGGAAAACAGAGGCAGGAGGTAATGTCTTTCTTCCCCGCGGAACGGTATAGGCTTTCTTCCGGAGAACGGGAGGATGATAAAGAGACCCGGGTAAACGGACACGCGGTATTTTTCTCTAAAGGGAGCGTGAACATTACGCGCCCCTGCGGGAAGTCTTCTGAAGAGGAAATACTGATTTGCCGCTTTAGCTGTCCGGAGACCGGCAGACAATTTCTTTTCCTGGATCTGCTGGGAACGGTTACTAAAAGCGAATTCCGGGGTATTGTGGAGAGTTTTAAGTGCCATTGAAACGGGCGGGCAGAGCGTATGGAGAGGATATTAACGGCGTTGGTAATAGGGTTGTCCGCGGAAGGGCTGTTTATCTGCCCTTTCCTGGCTTTCGGGCTCACTCTATCGGACAGGTACGCGGGCCTGAAATTCCTTCTCGGCAGGCTGATCGGTCTGCTCATTTTCGGCCTGATAGTCGCTTTGCTGGGGCGTTCTTTGACTATCGATAAAAGGGCCTTGAATCTGCTGTTCGGCATAGCGGTCGCCGCAATGGGGATATATTCCCTTTTGTCCGTCAGGAATCACCGTGGAAAAAGCAGCGGCTCTCTGCAGGGCAGGGTAGGGTTCGGGATAGGGCTTATGCGGGGTATGTTGAATCCCGGCAGAAAATACATTTATCTTGTGCCTTTGATACTGGGCACAAGGCTGTTTCAGGGGATGCTTGTTTCGCTGGCTTACGCCTTGAGCTCTTCGGTCTATCTTTCCCTGGGATTTGTTTCAGCCGGCCTGCTGGAGAGGGTGGCGCCGCACAGGCACATCATAAAAAGAGCGGGAGGGGTCATACTCGTGTTGACGGGAGCGCTTTACATATACAAATCCGGAGGGGCAGTCAGATGAATATTCTCGGCAGGTTCCTGCGTAAAAAGGCCTTCCCTCTCGACAGGCATCCCTGTTTCTCGGAGGCGGCGCATTCCCGCTACGGCAGGGTGCATCTTCCGGTGGCGCGCGGCTGCAATATCGGCTGTAAATACTGTCTGCGCTCTCTTAATCTGACGGAAGACAGGCCCGGGGTGTCGGAAAGGATAATCTCACCGGCCGAGGCGCTGGAGAAAGTGAGCGAGGCGCGCAGGAAATACTGCATAACCGTCGCCGGCATAGCCGGGCCGGGAGAGTCCCTGGCCAATGCGGAGACCTTCGAGACTTTCAGGCTGATAGAGAAACACCATCCGGACCTGATAAAGTGCCTCTCTACCAACGGTCTGCTGCTTTCGGACAAGATCGCCTTATTGAAGGAGCTTAGGGTAGGGACGATCACGGTTACCGTCAATACCCTTGATGCAGCAATAGGCGCGGAGATATACGGGTTCGTCAACTTTAACGGGAAGACATATAAAGGAGAAGAAGGCGCCGCGCTTCTCATAGAACGGCAAAAGGACGGGGTCGGGAAGGCAGTGAAGGCCGGCTTCACGGTGAAGATCAATACCGTGCTTATCCCGGAGGTCAACAAGAGTCAGGTCTTTGCGATAGCCAGGGAGTATTCGGCGCTGGGCGCGCACATAATGAATATTATCCCGCTTATCCCGGTCTCGCAGATGAAGGAGAGGAAACCTCCTACCTGCGGGGAATTGCAGGAGGCCAGGAGCGCGTGTGAGCCTTACATAAACCAGTTCAGGAAGTGCAGGCAGTGCAGGGCCGACGCCTGCGGTATCCCGGGCCTGGAAGAGAAGAAACCGGCAGGCAGTCCGGAGTATTTTCATGCGTAAGTATGACGCTGAAGGAAAGATAGAGATGAAGAAAAGGGGATATCCGAGAATATTGAGAATGATAATGCCGCTGGCGGCGCTCTCGCTTTGTTCTCTTTGTCTCTGTTCCGGCGCCTTCTGCGAAGAATACTATAACTTCAGCCAGGGCGACTGGAGAGGCGGGGCCTCTACCGATACCGCCAAGCACCCTACCAACAAGAGCAACTGGACTAAATACTCCTCCAAAAGCTCCAATCTTACCACCGGCCCCACGGGTAAGTTGATGATGTCTCCGCTGACCTTCGCACTGACAGACGATACGGATACGGACTTCTCCCTGGGGATGAAAAACAACGTGGTGGTCGGCGGCAGCGGCACCTCCGCCAGGGTGGAGATCAACACGGTCTATCAGGACCCCTTTTGCAGCCGGCTCGGCGAATGGTCCAGTCTTCCTTTCGCCCCTTATATGGGCAGGATATCACCGCTGGTCAAGGCCGGTGATTACATCTATTCCATCTGGCAGTGCGGCAACGACAACAAGACCTTCGCCCGCTGGTCCATCGCCGAAGAAAAATGGGAGTTGATGGAAAGCATACCCGTAAGCACAGGCCAGGGGGCAGCTTTGGCTTACGACGGCAGCGACGTTATCTACGCGCTTATCGGCGGCAACAGAAAAGAGTTCTATGCCTATAAGATCTCTGCCAACACCTGGCATGTCAAGGCCAACGTCCCTTCTCCCGTAGGTCACGGCGGGACGATCGCTATCGTGCCTTCCATCGGCCGGGCATACGCCTTTTGCGGCAACTACACTTCGGTTTTTTACAGGTTCGTGATACCTTCGGACATCAACGCCACCGGTTCATGGTCGGCGGTGGAGTCCGCGCCTTTTACCGTGGGTATCGGCGCCTCTCTTTGTTATCCCAAAGCGGATTCTCCCTATATCTACGCCTCCGCTGGCGGCGGTTCCGTCACTTTCGCCAAATTCGATTATACCGCCGGCTCCAATGCCTGGACCACGCTTTCCAACTGTCCCACCGGCCAGACCTGGGATTCCGATGTGGTCTATCCCGGTTCCGGAGACTACCTTTACGCCTGGTACGGCGCCGGCAGGTGGTTCGGCAGATACGCCATAGGCTCCGACACCTGGGAGAGTTCGGCTTATTCATCCACGCTCGCCAAAGACGTGGAGATGCCGGCACTGCCGTTCTACATCTACAGCAGGATGTATATTTACGACCCGGACGGCAGCGGCACTGAACTGCGCCTGTTGAGCAACCACAGCTACAGCTCCACTTACCGGTATTATCCCGCGCAAAAGAAGTGGAGGGAAGAATCGGCGGCGGTTTTTGATTTACGTACCGGCGGAGATGCCGTGTATGTGGCTTCGCAGGACGCCATTTATGTGATCAGGGGCGAAGGCACGAAAAACTTCTATCGTTATTTCCTTACTTTCAATCCCGTCAATTCCAGCAATACCGCGGTTTCTTTCCAATGGGAGAAGCTTGCCGATGTAAGCTTTTCCGGCAATACCAAAGGAGTCTATATCGGAGCGGCATTGGGCTATAAGCAGGGAGAAGATTATATCTACTGTCTCCAGGGATATAACGAAAACGGTTTCTCCAGATATAACATATCCTCCGAAAGCTGGGAACAGCTACCGCCTTTGCCGCAGACCATGTATTACGGAGGAGGAAGGCTGGTGGTTACGGATGACAGCGTTTATTGTCTGGGAGGAAGAGATTATACCGGCGGCACGGCTACTTATACCGCGAATCTATACAGGTATGACAAAACCAACCGGGCCTGGACCACGGTGAGCACCAATCCCTATGGGACCTTTCAGACCGGGGTCTGCGCCGCTTATGACGGTTCGGATTACATATATATGTTCCGCAACACTTCCCGCGCGGAGTTTATGCGTTACAGGCTCTCGACCAATACCTGGGAGCGCAGGGCCAACTTGCCCGACTGCTGGAGGTCGAGTTGCCAGGGCAGGATGGTTTATTCATCCTCCGAGAACGCCATCTATTATATAGACAGCGCGGGCTGCGCTCTGGAATTAAGAAAGGGCTTCTTTAAATACAATATATCTACCAATAACTGGGAGAATCTGCCGATCCCTCCCGTGTTTATGAGGGGCAAGCTGTGCGCCAGCGACACTAACCTGTATTTTATTTCTCATTACAGTTACGGCGGATTACAGACCTATAACTTTGCCACAGGCGAGTGGAACAATCCGCTGGTGAATTATAACTTCGGACCGGGCAGAAACGTCTCCGGCAGTCTGGTGGTAAAAGGCGATTATATGTATCTTTTTTCGAACAGATGGTCGAACTACGCTTGGAAATACTCTCTCAGCCGGAAAAAATGGGTGAATCTTATGAAACTGCCGTTTATCTTGCACGGATCCGGGCAGAGGGCGGTCTATCCGGGCAGCGGGGATTACATCTATGTTTCGGAAGGGAATATGAACAAGAATTTCTGGAAATACAACACCGAGACCGGGATCTGGACGCAGATAAACTCCAGCCCTTATATGTTCACCTACGGGGCGCGCATGGTCAGCGACGGAAGCAGTATCTACGTCTGCCCGGGCGCCTACAATTCCACTACTTTACTCAAGTTCACGGATGACGAGTCCGGCGGGTCCTGGGTCGCGCTTACCTCGATGCTGGAGTCGATCTACAATGAGGGCAACGGCACCTGCGTCGTCCCCGACGGCCCGTATAAAGGTATTTATATGCTTAAACAGAACGGGGCGGTCAAGTTCACCAAATACAGCATTGACAGCGACACCTGGGGATATCTTAGCGACGCCCCCTGGTCTATCAGCGATTATTGTTACCTGATGTATCCGGGTACCGGGGACTATCTCTACTGTCTGAAGGGCGGGGGCAGGGATTTCGCCAGATATTCGCTGAGCCAGAACAGTTGGACTATTCTTACCGAGGCCCCGCTTTCCGTCTCCGGCATACCGGGCGGTTATTATCCGGGCAGCGGTGATATCATTTATTTCTATCTCGGCACCGGGCACGGAGACCTGGGCATTAATTTCAACCGTTATTCCATCAGCCAGAACAAGTGGGATGAAACCATAGTTTATCCTGTTTACGCCAGTTACGGGGCCTCGATATGCCCGATGCCTTCCGGGGACGACGTATTCTACCTGCGCGGCGGCAACTCCATCTCCTGTTATAAATACAATCTTTCCTCTTCTGTCTGGTACACCCTGCAATCCCCGCCTTCGGGCGTTTATCACGATTCCAAGAGCGTTTACCCGGGGACCGGAGACGATATCTACGTTACCAGGGGGCGCGGTTATTCCGATTTCTGGAAATACACGGAGAGCACCGACCTCTGGACCAACCTCGCCGCGCCGCCTGCCGCTTTCTCCACCGGGCAGGCGATCGAGTATAAAGACGGTTATATTTACGTCCTGCGCGGCGGTTCCACAACCACCTTCTGGAGGTATTCGATCGCCGACAACGACTGGAAGGAAATAGCTTCAGCTCCTTCTGCCTGTTCTCTGGGAGCAAACCTGGTATATCCGGGCAGCGGGGATTATATTTATGCCACTCCGGGCAACGGTTCCACCGCTTTCTGGAAATACGATACGCTTGCCAACACCTGGTCCACATTGACCGTTTTGCCGATGCCTAACGTCGGAGCGAGCCTGTTCAGCCCCGGGTTCGGCGACTATATCTATCTTTTCGTTTCCTATAATTACGATATTGCCTATGGCACCCCGTATTTTTACAGGTATTCCATCAGCAGCAACACCTGGGAGAAGAACGAGGATATGCCTTTTTCCATGGACGGACAGGCCAACGCCATGTATCCGGGCAGCGGTGATTATATTTATGTCTCCAGCGGATACGGTAACTATTCGCTGATGAAGTATCTGCTGTTTTCTTCCGGGGAATACACCTCGGAGATAAAGGAGATCGGCAACAACGCCGGATACGGGGCCGTTACCTGGCAGGATAACTCCCAGGGGCAGATCGAGGTGCGCGTGCGCACCGGCAACAACAGTTCCCTCTCCGACGCCATTGTCTGGGGATATGCCGGCAAGATAACCAAAGGCAGGGATCTGTCCTCATACAGCTCGGTGAACGACAAGGACAAATACCTGCAATACAGACTGCGGTTCTTCTGCTACGACCTTGCCAGCCCGCCGCAGCTGGACAATATTACCATAAATTATAACAAGTATCCACAGCAGGAAACGCTTGTTTCCACTGCTTACGACACCACTTTTACCACCGACAGGCTCAAGAGCCTTTTCTGGACCTCCACGCTGCCTTCCGGCACCGATATCCGTTTTCAGATGCGCACCGCGCCTGATTCCAACGGTTCTCCCGGGGCCTGGTCTTCCTGGCTGGGGCCGCAGGGAGTACAGGAAATTACTTATGACTTCGAGGATGCCTACGAATATGCCAACACCTCCGAAGTGGTGTTCTCCGCAGGCACGGTTAAACTTTCCAAGGTGCTGGCAGATTATCTCTACCGGCAGAAGATAGTGGTGGACAACAGATCGGGGAGCTCTGCCTACGCAAATACCACCGTCAAGGTGGATATCCCCTCGGCGGACATGGATTTTTGGGACCATGTGGCAGACGACGGTTCCGACATCCGTTTCACCGACTCCGACGGCAAAACGCCTTTGAAATACCGCGTCATGGGTTTCAGCAAGGAGAAAAAGAGCGCCTCCTGCTGGGTAACCGTGCCGAGCATCCCGCAGGGGGCGGAGAAGGAGATATACCTGTTATACGGTAAATCGAGCGCGACCTCGGAATCGGACGCCAGCCTGGCGGAATCTATGATAGGTACGAATTTTTACGCTTTGAGTTTCTCTTTCCTCGACATCATCTCTACCGATGCCCCCAACCGCGTCTATATAGAAAAACTGAACGCCGAAGGCCAGGTGGTGGCTTCCACCTTCCTGGATTTCACCTCCGTGGGCGAAATCCAGAGATACACGGACACGGCGCTGACCTGTTACCACGTTTACTCTCAGAAGCCGATTACCTTATTCGCCTCATCCATAGAACCGAGCGGAACTTACGACGACGACTTCTATACCGCCAGCGGCAACGACCTCTGGCTCTGGTGCCCTGCTTACAACTACGACGGGGATGTGATCATCACCGCCTACAATGACGATACCCAGATCAAGATCACCGATTACGGCAAAGGCGACGATACCGGCACCCTGACCCTGGACGCCGGTATTTTCTGGTTCGGCTGGAACAAGGTGGATTCCAGGGGCGAGGTCTGGCATATAGAGGCGACCAAACCGATAACGGTCCAGGCCGGGCTGATCGGCCACGGCGACGCCTCGGAGCAGATGCGTTCTCCCGATATGCAGGAGTATTATTTCTATTGCCCGGATGCCAACATAACCTTTACCGCCTATGAGGACAACACCAACATCGTTTTCGACAATCTGGACAATCTGAGCGGAGTCACCGGGGATTACAGCGGCACCTTGAACAAAGGGCAGAGTTACAGGCATATACCGAATCCCGGGAGCTCTATGACCGTGCGCGCGCGTTTGAGCGCGGACAAGCCGCTGTGCGTGGTGGCAGACGATATGAACGGAGGCAAGGGGCAGATCTATCAGAGCGCCGATACACTGATGAGCGTGGGTAAGGATTATTACATAAATACCGGAGGCGCGCGTTATCTGAAACTCATAGACTATGAAGAAGGCGCCAATAATATCACAGTCACCGGTGATATCAGCCCGTCTCCCACCACTTTGACCCTTTCGGCCAGGGGAGGTATGGCTACTCTCGATCCCGGAAACACCTGGCGCAACCTTCACTTGACCGGCACGAAAAAGTTCGCCGTTTACGCCTACAGTTCTTACGGGGAGGCGATCACCCCGGTGCTGAAACCCACGGAGTTCAATCACCTTATCTCCACCTACCTGGTGGCGAAAGAGGAACCCGCGGACGGCCCCGCTCTTGCCGGATGGCTTTACAAAGAGACCATCAGGATAGACAATACCCTGAATACGCAGGAGCTCACCGATTTTCAGGTGGCGGTGGACGTGGACAAGAACCACAGGGATTTCTGGCTGCACTGCCTGGCCGACGGCGGAGACGTGCGTTTCGTTGACAGCGACGGGAGCACTCTCCTGAATTATTACGCGGAATCTTTCTCTTATACCGGGAAAGAGGCGCGTTTCTGGGTGAAGATACCGGTATTGCCCTACATTGAGCAGAAGGTCATCTATATGTATTACGGCAAGGCGGACGCGGCCAGCGCCAGCGACGGGAACGGCGTTTTCGAATTCTTCGATGATTTCGACGCCGGCCTGGACAAATGGGATTCGCAGTATTGCAACCTGACCACCATTTCCTCCATCTTCGGTATGGACAGCAGCCCCTTTAACCTTTCTGCCGGCGCGAGCACGGTCCAGACCCCGGTCGCTATCCCTACCGGCATAGTCGCGGGCAGGACGTATGACTGGTATTGGGAACTGCGCTGGCCCAACGGGGCCCTGGTGGAGGCGCAGAGCATATCGCAGCCGTTCACCCTTTACAGCGACCTTTTGAGAATGACGGCCGGCCCTTTTATGGAGAAGAACGTGGCGCCGGGACAGGTCATAACTACCATCGGCGGCACCTTTACAAATAACTATTCCATAGCCATTAACGGATTAAGATTCCGTTTCACGCTCACCGATGTGGACACAGGGGCGTCTTTCCAGGAGATAGACAGCAGCACCTTTAATATCCCGGTCGGGACCAGCACAATCAACAATGTTTCCGTAACTATGCCTTCCGGCCTGACCGCCGGGCATCTTTATTACTGGTCATGGGCAGTCCTCGACCAGAACAATAACCAGCTTTTTTCCAGTTCCGCGGCGCCGGCGGCGCTGTTCAATATCGCCTGTCAATTCCAGCTGAGCTCGGGGCCGGTTCTGCCTTCTTCAGTTACCGGCGGCACAAACGCCTCCATCAGCGGCACCTTCGACAATGCCGGCGGGGTTTCCCTGAACAACCTTTTCTGGAGATTCACCCTTATCGACACCACACAGGGCGGCCGCAGCGTGGCCAAGGTCGCGCATAACGGTTATCTGCAGGCGAAATCCAACGTCAGCCCGAATTACGATATCACCACCGAGGTGACCTGGCAGACGGCCAACAAGACCGGCAGGCATTTCATCGGTATCTGCGACCCCAACGCCAAGGCCTCCACCGGCATGAACAATTCCAATTACAAGGCCGGTTACGACGTGCTGATAAATTCCAACGGTTACTATTACGACGAGTCCGGCAACGGTTACACGACCTGGTATACTATACGCACGCCGTATACCTTCGCCATGTGGAACAAAGACAAGATGTCCTGGAAACCGCACGACACGTTGAACGGACAGACCGGCCGGGTAATCTTCGAGCTTAGCACCGGAGACAAGCTCACCTATAACGCCGGGTACGTAGCAGGTCCGGGCCTGGCGATAAAGCCGACCATACGCTCTTCTGCGGATGCCATCTACGTGGACAAGATAATGGTCTATAAGAAAGCGGCGGTCAAGCCTTACGTGGGTTTCGTCTTTATCGAGACCTCCAATCCCACCGGAATGGAGGTCTATTACACCACTAATCCGGTCATCCAGCCGGTGCTGGGGGTGTTCTATGACAACAATCTCACGGCCTTCCAGGAAGTAAATACCATACCGCTGGACACCGACATCAGGTATCAGGTTTCCTGCGACGGCTACAACTGGCACTGGTGGGACGGGACCGCCTGGAAGGCGGTGAGCGGCGGATTCAGCCAGACCAACGAGGCCCCGGAGATCAATAATAATCTCGCCGCTTTCCAGACACAATTCCCCAGCGGGGAATTCTTTTTCCGCGCTTTCCTGAATTCCGCCGACGGCGTCGGCACGCCTCTGCTGGACACGGTCAGCGTTTTTACTACTTCCGAGCCGACTTATTACATCACGCCCGCCGGCAGCCGGGTTAATTTCCTTAATTCCGATACCGTTAACGACCGCTGGGTGCAGTATAAGGCCGTATTGAATTCCTACGGGCAGGAGACCCCGGTCCTGCAGGACGTGGGATTTTCTTATCTGGACGCAGTGTTGAAGATAACCTCTCCCAACGGAGGGGAATCCTTGCCTATCGGCACCACCGCTTTGATAACCTGGACGTCGCAGGGTATCGACGGGGCGGATAATCAGGTGAAGATCGAGTATTCCATCGACGGCGGCTCCACCTGGATGCTGATAGTGGATAATCTGGTGAATAACGGCGCTTATGAATGGCAGGTGGCGAACAATCCTTCTCCCAACGCCCTGATCAGGGTAACCAGCAAGAAGTATTCCGCCATCCGGGACACTTCGGACGCCGTGTTCGGTATAATGGGGCTGATATTGAATTCTCCCGACGGCGGCAACCAATGGGAGATCGACTCCACGCACAATATCACCTGGTCCTCTTACGGCACCGTATCCAACAACCTGAAGATAGAATGTTCTTTGGACGGAGGGGCTACCTGGCTCTATCCTCCGGTAGCGGATCAGCGTATCAATAACGGGTTATACACCTGGAACATACCGAACAGGGAGAGCTACATTTCCTCCGTTTGTTTAATGCGCATCACGGATATGAACAATACCAATATCACCGATTGTTCCAACTCCGTCTTTTCCATCGTGCCGAAACCGGCGATGACCATCACTTCCCCGGTGGGGGGGGAGATATGGAAAGCCGGCAGCGCGAAGGACATCACCTGGGACAATAAGGGTAACGTCAATCCGCTGGTGGACGTGTATTATTCCGTTGACAGCGGCTCAAACTGGACGCTGCTGCAGTCATCGGTGAGCAACACCGGGACCTACTCCTGCACGGTCCCGAACGTCCTCTCTTCGCAGGTGAGGATCCGCATCGCGGAGACCGCCGTTCCGCCGGGCAGGGACACCCAGGACAAAATAGAGACCGCGTCCGGGGGCGATTTTACCATTACACTGCCGACGATCACGATCTCCTCTCCCAACGGTGCCGAGAAATGGGTGAGAGGAGACACCCGCGAGATCGCCTGGACCTCGGACGGGGCCATAGGCGAGAACGCCCTCAAGATAGAATATTCGATTGATGAAGAAGGGAACTGGGTGACGGTCTCCGAGGACGAGGCGGACGACGGCAGTTATTCCTGGGTGATCCCGCAGGGGGCGGTCGGCGCCAACGTCAAGATCAGGATCACCGATACCAGCAGGCCGGAAGTGCAGGATGAAAGCGACGCTTACTTCGAGGTGCTGGATAAGCCTATAATCGTGCTGGTGCAGCCGAACGGCGGGGAAAAGACCACCATCGGCGCCCCGTATGAGGTTAAATGGTTCACCATCGGGGACGCCCTGGACGGCCCATTACTCACCGTTTATTTCTCTGCCGATTCCGGGGAGCATTATGAGGTTATTTCCGACCAGAGGCCCAATAACGGTTCTTATTTCTGGATACCTCCGGAGAAGGAGATCTCCACCGCCAGGATCAAGATCAAATGCGACGATACCGAGAACTTCCCCTGGGTCGAGGACGCCTCCGACGCCGACTTCACCATCCAGAAACCCCACCTTACGCTTACCTGGCCCAACGGCGGTGAGTCTCTTTACGCCGCCGGGACCTATAATATTACCTGGGAGTCGGTGGGGAGCATCGGGTTGAACGCCATCAAACTTGAATACAGCGTCAACGGAGGAAACACCTGGCAGACGATCGCCGGCGGCCTGGCTAACAGCGGCAGTTATTCCTGGAAGACCGCCGATTCGCTTACCGATAAGTTGAAGATCAGTGTCTCCGATGACTCTCAGCCCGGCGTCAAAGGAGAATCCCAAAATAACAACTCCATCATCGCGCCCTCGCTGACCTTGACCTCCCCCAACGGAGGTGAATTATGGGTGGTCGGCCTGGATTACCCCATAACCTGGACTTCCGTCGGGGATCATAATTCTATCAGCAATAACCTCGTCCTGCAATATTCGATGAACAACGGCGGCACCTGGAAAAGCATTGCCGGCGGCCTTTCCAACGAGGGCACCTATATCTGGCATATACCGAACGATATCTCGAATAACTGTAAGGTGCGCATATACGATTATTCCCGCACCGCGACGCAGGATGCATCCGACGCGGTATTCCAGATCGCCGCTCCCTGTATCACCATCACCACGCCCAACGGCGGGGAGGTTTGGCCTTACGGGACGAGCCACGAGATACTCTGGAACGTCATCGGGCAGGTCTCCGACGACGTGACCATCACCTACAGCGTCAACGGCGGAACAACCTGGCTGCCGGTCTATAGCGGGCCTACCAACAACCATTCTTACGTCTGGACCGTCTCGGAAAATATCTCTTCGACCTGTAAGATCAAGATCAAGGATAATGAACCTCCTTATATCGAGGATACGACCGACACCGTCTTTTCCATAGCTTATCCCATTATTACGGTTACGCGGCCCAACGGCGGGGAATTCTTCGTGGTTACCGACAACGAGAACATCACCTGGTCCACGGAGGGGACGGTCAGCAACAGCCTTAAGATCGAGTATTCCCGCGACAACTTCGTGCTGGACATAAACGAGATCGCGGATAATGTCGTCAACACCGGGGTCTATATCTGGCGCGTTCCGGAAGTCCTTTCTACCGTTTTGAGGATCAGGATCACCGATAATTCCGTCCCCCAGATAACGGATAAGTCCAACGCCGGCTTTTCCATCCTGCCGTTCCCGGTGGTTACCATCGATTCACCCAACGGAGGTGAAAGGTGGAGGATAGGGACCAAACACAATATCACCTGGCACGATAACGGCGGCCCCTTGAGCAACAACCTTGTGCTTGAATACTCCGTGGACGGCGGCTCGGACTGGAAGCCGATAGCCGGCGGGGTCTCCAACAGCGGCTCTTACGAATGGACCATTCCCGAGGATTATTCCGTCAACGCCCAGGTGAGGATAACCGACAACCAGCGCGCCACTACCGTTGATTATTCCGACGCCGTTTTCACCATCGATAATCCCCAGATAACGATTATCGCTCCGGTCTCCGCCACTTACTGGGCGGTGGGAGACCCGGCGGTCATCACCTGGGTATCCGAGGGGGCGGTCAGCGATAATCTGCTGCTGCAGTATTCTGTCGACAACTTCATCACTTTAGAAACGATAGCGGTGGGCGAGGCGAACGACGGGAGTTGCAGCTGGAGCGTGCCGGATGAACCGACCAATAATATGAAGGTCCGCATCGTGGACGGCAACCGGCCGGCGACGATTGCCACCTCGGAGGCATTCACCGTCCTGCAGTATCCGCAGGTCACCGTTACTTCTCCCAACGGCGGGGAGGAATACGTCGTGGGAGACAGCGTGAACATCACCTGGACCAGCAAAGGGTTGTCGATCAATCCGCTGACCATAGTTTATTCTTCCGATAATTTCGCCACCACGCGCACCATAAAGACCGGGGCGCCTAATACCGGCAGTTATAATTGGGTGATCCCGGACGACACCATCTGCGTAAATACCCTGAAGATAAAGATATATGATCCTGCGCGCCCCGTCATCTCGGACGCCTCCAACAACAATTTCAGGATACGCGGCGGATTCAACATAACCTATCCTGCGGCTAATATCGATTGGGCGGTTAACGAACCGCGCGCCGTCACCTGGCAGACCAGAGGACAGGTCCCCAATGTAAAGCTTGATTACAGCATGGATGCCGGAAGCACCTGGACGACCATAATCATCAGCACCCCCAATAATGGCGCCTATACCTGGGTGCCGCCGGATTACCACGGTCAAAAGGCTTTGTTCAAGGTTTCCGACCCGACGGACGACACCGTCTTTTCCGTATCGCCTTCTTTCAACATCATCTATTACCGGATCACCTGGATGGTCAAGGATTACGATAATATGGATAATTTGCAGAACCTCAGCGTCAGGGATTCCTGGTGGTTCGACTCCAGCGCTGCCATTATCTGTCCGGTCACGCACGAGTATCCCTACGGTCATTACACCACCTTCTGGTCGAAAGAGGGGTATATAGAAAGAAGCGCGGACTGGATAGCCGACGGCAATAAGAGCATCACGCTCCTGTTGGAAAACTCCATAAGCGCGCAGATCGAGTGGCACGTCCTGCTTTCCACGGCCTACAACTCCGCCACCGATACCATCAGCGCCTCTTCCTGGCTGGAAAGAAGGGGAAAGATCGTAGGCTTGAACGAGATCGACAGGGCGGATCTTACTTCCGCCACCTTAAGCGTTTACGACGGAGAAACGTTGATAAAGACATTGACCTCCGGCGCGCCGGACGGTAACGGCGCCTTCTGGTTCACCTGGGCCAATACCGGCCTTACTTCCGGCAAGACTTATTTCGTCAAATCCACGGTCGTGTTCCGCGGCGGCAGTTACAATTCCGGGGCTTCGATAGACGTAACGACGGAATTGACCGCCAAGGGCCAGACGGCCATACTGCAAAACCTGCAGACGCAGACCGCGACCATTCAGTCCCAGGTCACGCAGGACATACCGCAGAAGATCACTCAGGCCAAGGAGGAGATAAAGGAGGATACAGCCAGGATACTCACCGCCACCGAGACCGACATCCCCGATAAGATAGAGGAGGCGCGTCGGCAGCAGGAAACGGATATAAGATCGGAGATATTGAACCGGGAGAATTCGGTCAGGAGCGGCACGGATCTGGTGGTGCGTTACCGCACTTATCCGGGGGTCCAGCCGACCGTGGACTTCTACGATCCGAATAACGTCCAGTGCGTGTCTAAAGGCGTGATGACCGAGGTCTCCGACGGTATCTATGAATACACCATTACCGTTTTTTCCGGCTGGGGCAGGGGCGATTTCACCATCGTTTGCTCGGAGTCCACATACGGCTCTCTGGACGCGATGATCATTTCGGTGATCCGTTCGGACATCGAACAGATAGCCGGGCAGGTCTCCGCCGTGCTCGGCACCACATCCGGCCTGAACAATTTTTCGAAAATTGCCGATACTCTCAGCAGCCAGTTCGCCGTGATAGAGTCGGCCCTGGGCAAGATCAGCAAAGACCTTGTAGATCAGGTCAAGGAGGTAGCGGGAAGCGCTACCGACATCAATTCGGTTTACATGCAGCTGGTAAATATCGGCAGGGAGTTGAAGAAAGTCAGCACGGAACAGAACGTCAGCCTGGAAAAGCTTCTGGAGGTCAACGAAGAGAAAAAGAACGATATGACCTATTTGAAGAATAAAACCCAGGAATTGAAGGCGGTAATGGACATCAACCAGAAGATGATAGACAACATCGCCAATAAACCCGTCACTCAGACCTGGTTCGAGTTCAAATAATGAAAGTAGGGGGGCTTTAAATGAGAAAATTATTCATCCTCTTGTTTATCCTCTTCGCCTGCGCCGCGGACGCTCACGCGGGCATAGTCCTGAAGGCTATGGCTTTCAATCCTTCCAAGACCGAGAAACAGTCGGTCCCCATCAAGGTATATCTGCCCAAGGAAGTCAAACCGGAGCACATCATAGATAAAGGAGACCTTGAAGTGGGTTACGACAACCAGCAGGGGTCTTATTTCGTTTACGGGCAGTACGAGTTGATGCCGGGCGAGAGCGTGGAGCGCGAGGTAGAGATGATGGACGTCTGGATGGTCCCGGCGGCCGAGATAGAGTCGATGCGTTCGGAACTCGACAAGACGGTAAAACTGCTGGCGGAGACCGACTTCCGGGAGAGGGTAAATTTTCTCAAGGAAAACATCGAACGCAAACTGAAGATGGTTGAAGAGAACCAGAAAGCCGAGTCGGTAAACCCGGAAAGACATATCTCCCTGTTCCGCGATAACCAGCGTCTGATGGAGTCGGCGAAAGAAGACCTGGCCACGGCCAGAGGACTGCTCGCTCAGGCAAAGCCGGTTCCCGCAGCCGCGGTCTGGAGACTGATCCTGATAATAATACTCTTCCTTGGATTCATCGGTATCGCTTCCTACTTTATTTGGCAGACGCAGATAAAAGTGATCTCCACGCCCACTTTCGGCGAAGAGAGCCGTGAGACTTCCGACGGCAAAGAAAACGCCGTTCAGCAGGACGACGGCAAACCGGCGGTATGAAAGAGCGCTTATGCACTGCCTCCATAGATCGCTAAGCCCCTTCTTGGCGCTTTTGATCCCGATTTCCTTTTTCCTTTTACCTGTCCGGAGCGGCGAAGCGAATGAGCTCTGGCAGGTAAAGAAAAGCACGCATTTCAAGGTCTATTACAAGTCCGACCCGGAGCATTATGTGGACGACGTCCTGGAAAAGGCCGAGAAATACTACGACAGTATCACCGAGAATCTGGGGTTCCGGCGTTTCAATTTCTGGACCTGGGATAATGCCTGCACCATCAATCTTTATACTTCCCGGGACGACTATCTGGCCGGCACCAAACAGCCGCATTGGTCGGGGGGCATCGCTAATGTCCGTAAACGCAGGATCGATACCTTTTTCTACGCCGGGAGTTTCCTGGACACCACCCTGCCGCATGAAATGACCCATCTTATCTTCAGGGAGTTCGTCGGCTACGACCGCCGGCTTCCTTTATGGCTGGACGAAGGTATCGCCTGTTCGCAGGAGAAAGACGGCGGACAATACATCGCTATCGCCCGGGTGCTGGTGAAGACCAGCATGTTCATTCAGCTGGATAAACTGACGGAAATAACCAAACCCGGGTTGTTCATGCCGGAGGTTTTCTACGCGGAGTCAGCGGCGGTGGTGCAGTTCCTGATGCAGGAATACGGGGAGGAGAAATTCATTGATTTTTGCAGGGCCCTAAGGGATAATAAGCTCAACAATGACTGGAGAACGTTCTTCATGGATATATACGGATTCAGGGATATGAGGGATATGGGTGAGCGCTGGAAGGCGTATCTGTTCAAATAACGCGCATACGGTATGAAGACCAGGGTTTTGACCATTTACGAGAAGCTTTTCGAGGGCGAGGCGAAAGAAATCATCCTCCCCGGCTGCGACGGAGAGGTTTGCGTGCTCGATTTTCACCAGCCTTTTCTGTACCGTCTGCGCAGGGGGTACGTCAAGCTGAGAACGGCCTCTTCCGCTATGCCGGGACAGGAGCGTAATATTTTCATAAAGGACGGGGTCGCGGCCCTGCAGGACAATTCTCTGGATATACTTGTGGAGGGATAGATATTATGCGTAACCTGACCATACTCCTGATAATGTTCTTGAGCACCCTGGGGCCCGCCTTGGTAATAGCCTTTGTGGGGTACGGTTCCGTCCAGGCCATAGGGCGTAATCCTTCCGCCACGCCGAGGGTCATGCTGGCCATGATTATCGCTTTTTTATTCGCGGAGGCGATCGCCGTCATCGCCATGCTTATAGTATTCAATCTTTTTAAATGACATCCCGGAGCCGGGCCCGGTAATGGGCCCGGCCGGGGACCTTACCCCGGAGCGAAGCAGATGCTTCTTCAGCTGGTCTTGATACAGATAGTGACTTTCGTGGGATTAATATTCATACTGCGGTTCCTTTTCTATAATCATCTTAATTCCGCTTTGCGGCGTTTGCGCGATCTTAACGAGAAGGCGTTGATGAAGGAAGCCGCGCTGCGGGAGGAACTGGAGAAAGCCAAGGCGGAGAGGATCGCTGAGGTCGAAAAAGGCAGGCAGGAGGCGAAAAGTATAGTCGAAGCGGCCAAGAAAGAGACGGAAGGCATCCTCGCGCACGCCGAAGAGCAGGCCAGGGAGAACAGCCGTAAGGCCGTTCTGCACGGCAAGGAAGAACTGGATAAGCTCCGGCAGAGCATGGAATCCCAGACGGCAGAGAAGGCAATAGCTCTGGCCACGGAGATGATCCGGTACGCCTTCAGCGGAGAGGGAAGAAGCAGCCTCCAGCGGCAGATCATAAAAGAAATCACCGGCGAGATCGAAGGACTCGACGAAGAGAAATTCTCGGTGGGCACAGGCTCGGTCAGGATATCCTCAAGCTGTCCGCTGGAGGACGAAGAGCGCGCGAGGCTGAAAGACCTGCTTTCGCGCAAGATGAAAACGGATGTCGAAATAAACGAGGATGTGAACCCGGAACTGATCACCGGTATAGTGATTCAGACCGGAGACCTGGTGATAGACGCCAGTCTCAGGAACAAATTACGCAAGGTCATACCTTTTCTCAAGAACGGCCCGGGCAAATAGCGTTTACTTTTTCCCCGCGGACATCATTCCGCTCCATTCTTCGGAGCTGCTTAAGGAACAGCATGAGCAATCAGCTGCATATACCTAATCTGGACATCAGCGAAGTAGGGCGGGTGCAGGAGGTGCGTCAGGGTATAGTCATGGCCTCGGGACTGCCTTCCTGTATTTACGGCCAGCTTGTGGACCTCTCCAACGGGACCAAGGGGTTGATACTCGGTTTTAACCCCGAATCGGTGCTTATCGTTTCCCTGGGAGACGACAGCAACATCAGGATGGGGGATACTCTGGTCAGCCGTTCCGAATTATTGACCATCCCGGTGGGGGACGGCTACCTGGGAAGGATAGTGGATTGCGCCGGCAGTCCTCTCGATGACAAAGGAGTGATAACCGCGTCCGAGCACTACCCTGTGTTCCGCGAGGCGATGGGAGTTATAGAACGCGACCCGGTCGTGGATCCGCTCGAGACCGGCGTCAAGATCATCGATCTGGCCATTCCGGTAGGCAAAGGCCAGAGGGAACTGCTGATAGGGGACCGCCAGACCGGAAAAAGCAGCATCGGCATAGACGCCATCATAAACCAGAAAGGCAAAGACGTCGTCTGCATATACGTCTGCATAGGCGGCAGCTACACCAGCCTCAAACGCGCTGTCTCGCTTCTGGCGCAGAAGAACGCGCTGGATTATACCATTGTGATGGCCTCGACCGCAGCCACTTCCTCGGCGGAACAATATCTCTGCCCGTATTCCGCCTCCGCCATCGGAGAATATTTTATGTTCCACGGCCGCGACGTGCTGGTGGTATTCGATGACCTCATAAAGCACGCCTGGGCTTACAGGCAGATGTCGCTTCTGCTGGAGCGCCCGCCCGGAAGAGAGGCTTATCCGGGAGACATCTTTTATATCCATTCGCAGCTTATGGAAAGGGCGGGTAAGCTCAAACCGGAACACGGAGGCGGGACCATGACTTTTCTGCCGATCGTTTCCACCCTGCAGGGCGACATCACCGGTTACGTGCAGTCCAACCTTGTTTCCATGACCGACGGGCAGGTTTATCTTAACGCGTCGCTTTTTCACGAAGGTTTCAAGCCGGCCATAGACATGGGGCTTTCCGTTTCCCGTATCGGCAGCAAGGTGCAGTGCCCCGCGGTAAAAAAGGTAAGCGGCGGGCTGCGCCTGGAATACGCGCAATACCGGGAATTGCTGCGTCTGACCAGGTTGAGGACCAAACTTTCCGATGAGGCCATGCGCCAGATGAAACGCGGCGAGATCTTGAGGGAGCTTCTCACCCAGGAGAACGGCAGGCCGGTCTCGACGCTCGAGGAGATCGTGACGTTCTACGCCCTTAAGAGCGGCGCCCTGGAAAAACGCGGCGCGCAAGAAGTCAAGGCGTTCAAAGAGGGGTTTTTTACTTATCTGACGGAGACAGATCCGGAGCTCGCCGGGCTGCTGGATTCCAAACGCGATCTCAGCGACGAAATAAAAACCGCCCTGGACGCGGAGATCGAGGAGTTCTTCTCTTCGCTTCGGGATCGGGAGAACCGGGGATGATTTCGGTAGCCGAGCTGAAGAGCGACCTGGAACTCAACAAGAGCCTGGGCGCGATCATCGAGGCGCTGAAATCAGGAAGCGCCATCCAGTTGAGGCAATTTCAGTCCAAGGCCAAGGCCCTTGAAGATGTGGCTTCCGTCATAGAGAATGTTTTCGCGATGCTTTTACGCCTTGGCGTAAAACACCCTTTTCTCTCCGGCAATCCCGGTTTACCGGCGTGTTTCGTGGTGGTCAACACGGATAACGGTTTCGTCGGTGAGCTCAACAGCGCGGTGGCTAATGCCGCTTTTGAGTCGTCCAGGAGCGAACGCGATGTTTTTGTCGTGCTGGGCGAGCGCGGCTGGAATTTCTTTGAGGATAAGGGCCGGCAGTTCAAACGCATGCCCGGTTTGAGCGAGGAGATAAGGCCGGCAGAGATCGGCGCTCTGCAGGGCTGCATAGTCAGGGGGCTCCTGAAAGGGGAATACGGCAGCGTTTCGATCGCCTATCCGCATTCGGTAAATGTCGGAGCGTGGAAGGTGAGGCTTGACCGGCTGCTTCCCTGCGGGGCGGAGCACGACGGCGAAGAGGGTATGCCGGGATCGGATTTTAGCGAAGGGGTTACCGCGGTTGAGCCGTCGCCGGGGGCCGTGATGGAAGGATTGATACGTTTCAGGCTTTCGTTTTCTCTTTATAACATCGCCTGGACAAGCAAGTTTTCGGAGTTCGGCGCGAGATTGATGCACCTGGAGGGAAGCGAACAGGAACTAGCCAGGATGAAACAGCAGTTGAGCCTGCAGTATTTTAAACACGTGCATTCGCTGGCGGACAAGACCATTAGGGAGATAATCTCGTCAAGATTGACCAGGAAATGAAGATCAGGGAGATAGATATATGGAACATATAGGCAGGGTCGTAGGCACCGCCGGGCCGGTCGTGGACGTTAAGATAGATCCTCCGCACAGCATGCCTCCCATATACGAGATAATGGAACTGGAGACTTACGACGGGAAACAGGTGACCCTGGAGATCGTCGAGCACAGGGAGAACAACATCTGCCGCTGTATCGCCCTGGCCCCGACCTACGGCATACAGCGTAATTGCCCGGTCGCCGCCTTGAACAAATTCCTGAGTTTGCCGCCGGCGGAGAGCGTTTTCGGGCGCATGCTCAATGTCCTCGGTCAACCTATAGACAAGAAAGGCAAGATCAACGCCGAATACACTCTGCCTACCCGCAAGAGCTTCAAGGTCAGAATGAAGTCGGCGGAGCAGAAGAACGTCGCCAAGGCCGAGATCATGCAGACCGGCATCAAGATAATAGACCTGCTTTTCCCCCTGGTGAAAGGCTCCAAGACCGGGATTATCGGCGGGGCCGGCCTGGGGAAAAGCGTTCTCATCCTGGAGATCATACATAACATCATACAGAAGAGCAGGGGAGTCTGTATATTTACCGGTATCGGAGAACGTATCCGCGAAGGCAACGAGCTTTATTATGAGTTCGTCAGGACCAACCTGTTGGAACGTTCCATACTGGTTTTCGGACAGATGAACGAGTCTCCGGGGATGAGGTTCGAAGCCGGCAATACCGGGATTACCCTGGCCGAGTCCCTGCAGGACGGCGGGCACGACGTGCTTTTTTTCTGCGACAACGTTTTTCGTTTCGCCCAGGCCGGCAGCGAGATGTCGGCCCTGCTGGGAAGGATCCCTTCCGAGACCGGATACCAGCCTACTCTCACCAGCGAGATCAGTCAGTTCCATGAGCGCATACAGTCCCGCGAAGGGGCGAGCATTACTTCCATAGAGGCGGTTTACGTGCCGGCGGACGACCTGACCGACCCTGCGGTAGTATCCATCTTCAGCCATCTGGATTCCGTCGCCGTTCTTTCCAGGCTTTACGTGCAGCGCGGGCTTTATCCGGCGATATCGCCGCTGGAGTCTTCTTCCGGCTCGCTCGACCCCAGAGTCATCGGTAAGCGGCATTTCGATACGGCGCAGACGGTGCTCCGGCACTTCCAGAAATACGACGAACTGCAGAGGATAGTGGCGATCGTCGGCAAGGAGGAACTTTCCAAACAGGAGAGGATTATTTTCGACCGCGCAAAGAAACTGCAGAATTTCCTCACGCAGCCTTTTTTCGTGGCCGAGGTGCATACCGGGCACATGGGCGAATACGTTACGATAGATGAGACGCTTTCCGGATGCGAGAAGATCATTTCCGGAGAGATGGACGCCGTGGCCGAGGATAAGTTTTACATGATCGGAGCGGTGGACAACAAGGCATAGAAAGGCAGTAAATGACCAAGATAGGGGAATACCTGGTGCAGAGAGGGCTGCTCAACCGCGAGCAGCTGGAGCGCGCTCTCAAGGAAAGCCGCATCAGCGGAGAATTGATCGGTAAGACCCTGCTGAGAATGGGGCTGGTGACCCAGGAGAAATTGCTTATGGCGCTGGGAGAGCAGCTGGGTATCCCGTATTATCCCAGTCTGCAGCAGCTTGATATCCCGCAGGAAGTCATCAAGGCCGTGTCCCCGAAGTTCATCCAGCTCTACAAATTCATGCCGGTAAAACTGAAAGGCAATGTTCTTACCGTCGCCGTCTCCGATCCCCTGGCGGTTTGGCTGCTGGAGGATCTGAAGCTGCATCTCGGCTTCGACATCGAAAGGGTGCTGGCCACGCAGGAAGAGATCCTCGCAGGCATAAAACGTTATTACGGGGTCGGCGCGGATACCGTGGAGGAGATCCTCACGCAGGAAAAAACCGGCAAAGGCAAACAATCCAGATACGAGACGCTGGAGGAGATACAGGATATAGGGGATGTGGGCAAGACCGCCGAAGACGCTTCGGTCATAAAACTGGTCAACCAGATCCTCTCGGAGTCGGTCAACGCCAGGGCCACGGATATACACCTGGAAACATTCCGCGATTACGTGCGGGTCAGATACAGGATAGACGGTATATTGTACGATATGCGCGTGCCGGAGGCGATCAAACATCTGCATTCCGCCGTCGTCTCGCGCATAAAGATAATCTCCAACCTGAACGTGGTGGAAAAACGGCTTCCCCAGGACGGCAGGGCGATCATCAAGATACAGGACCGGCAGGTGGACCTGCGTATCTCGATTATCCCTTCCATATACGGGGAGAACGTGGTAATAAGGATCCTTCCGGTGCAGCTGCTTTTCAATCTGGACGACCTCGGTTTCTTCCCGGAAGACCTGAAGAAAATAGAAACCATGATGCAGAAACCGCACGGGATAATCTTCGTGACCGGCCCCACCGGCAGCGGAAAAACCACCACTTTGTATGCCTGCTTGAGTAAACTTAACAAGGAAGCTGTGAAGATCATAACCATAGAGGACCCTATCGAATACGAGCTCGGCGGCGTGATGCAGATCCAGATCAAGCCGGAGATAGGGTTTACTTTTGCTAACGCCCTGCGCAGTATACTCAGGCACGACCCGGACATAATGATGGTCGGAGAGGTCAGGGACCTGGAGACGGCGGAACTCGCCATAAGGACCTCTTTGACAGGGCACCTTATCTTCTCCACTTTGCATACCAACGACGCGGCCAGCGGAGCGACCAGACTGCTTGATATAGGCATAGAACCGTATCTCGTCGCTTCTTCGGTCAACGCCTTTATCTCCCAGCGTCTTGTCAGGGTAATATGCCCGGCCTGCAAGGAGGAAGTTAAGGATAAAGGGGCGCTCCCGGAGGAATTCCGCGATATGAAGATATACCGCGGCAAGGGGTGCGAGCTTTGCAAATTCATCGGCTATAAAGGCCGCACCGCTATCCATGAGATATTCTTCGTGGATGAAGAGATACGTTCTCTTATCCTGAATAAAGCCTCCGCATCGCAGATCAAGGCCAAGGCCCTGGAGATGGGGGCCACCACGTTGAAGAAAGCCGGGTTGGAAAAGGTTCGCCTGGGACAGACAACGCCGGAAGAGCTGTTGCGCGTGGTCGAGTGGGGAGAGGAATAATATGCCGAAGTTCGCCTATAAAGCCAAGCGCGGGCTGGACGAACATGTAGAAGGCGTGATCGAATCCTCCAGCGAGGCCGAGGCGCTGAATAAAATCATCGCCGCAGAACTTTTCCCTATCTCTATACGCGAGCTTCCGCCGGAAGTAAAACCGCGGAACTCCGCCGGCTCCTGGTTTAGGAATAGACGCGTTTCTCCCGCCGACATCTATATCTTCACCAAGAAACTTACCACGCTTATGCGCGCGCGGGTGGAACTGCTCGCCAGCCTCAAGATAATCTACGAACAGACCGATAATCAGAAGATGCGCGAAGTCGTGCAAGGCCTTTATAACAGCGTTAAGGAAGGAAAGGTTTTTTCCGCGGCCCTTGCCGTCTATCCGGAATACTTCTCCCCGCTTTTCATCAACATTATCAAGGCCGGAGAGACCAGCGGGAGGCTTGACTTGAGTTTCGAGCAGATAGTCGGATTCATGGGCAGAGACGCCGCCTTGTCCAATAAGGTCAAGACCGCTCTGGCGTATCCGGCCGTCCTGCTGATAGTCGGAGCGGTCAGTATATTCATTCTCATAAATTACGTGCTCCCCAGCCTTAAACCGGTATTTTCCGGCATGGGAGGAAAGCTCCCTTTCATAACAGGGGTTATTTTTCAGGTAAGCGATTTCAGCAGGAAGTGGTGGCCCGCGGTCGTGATCGGATGCGCGGCGGGGATACTGCTTTTGCTGCGCGTCAAGGGCAACCGCTTCTTTCGGGACACGGCCGCCAGATTGAAGCGGCGCGTGCCGTTGTTGAAAAGAATGGCAATGAATCAGGAACTGGCGTATTTTGCCAGCGGGTTGAGCCTGCTTTTAAAAAGCGGCGTCCCCGCGTTGAAGTCGCTGGACATCGCTACGCTCACCGTGGAGGACGTAAGGTTGAAGGAAGGGCTGGCCAAGGCGGGGAGAGATATAGCCTCCGGGCAGAGCATCGCCAAATGCCTGCAGAAGTACACGGATCTGCCGGTTTTTTTCACCAGGATGGTAGCTGTCGGAGAGGAGTCGGGCAGACTGTCCGAGGTGCTCGACGAGGTGGCAGCTTCCTATACCCAGGAAGTGGAATCCGATATAGCGCTTGTTTCTTCTTTGCTTGAACCGATGCTTATACTCGGGATGGGGGCGATACTGGGGACAATAGTCCTTTCCGTGCTCCTCCCTATATTTCAGATAACGGAATTTGTGCACTGAACCCGAATTTTGCAGTAGCAAAATTCGCCTTGAGCGGAGCGAAAGGTCGCAAGGA
>WOYI010540268.1_pt1 | contig 54435 bp, 52 predicted proteins | sample 6423411 | NCBI WGS metagenome assembly WOYI01 (sample SAMN13441803, study PRJNA592873) | oil field metagenome | biome: oil field; feature: oil-well bore; material: oil-contaminated soil; isolation source: oil-contaminated soil from oil-well borehole | place: Germany: Wietze | collected 2016-10-18 ... | reverse complement strand
AGGCTCGGGATCGGCGGGCGCAAGGGACTGCCCGCCTCGCCCGTCGCCGCGAAGAACGGCGCCACGCGGATCGCGCTGGTGCCCGAGAACCGCAAGACAGAAAGGCTGACGCCGATCGCCGGAACCGCCTTCGGCCTCACGAACGGTCTGATCCTCCTGTTCGGCACGGCCTGCCCCGTCTGGCTGCCGTTCAAGCGGACCGTCTCCGGTCGCGGGCGCTATGCCGGAACGCTTGTCGGCGGGATCATGATCGCCTTGCGGAATTCGGTTCTGTCGATCATGCAGGTGCCGGAGGCGTTCCGGCAGATCATCCACGGGTCGGTCATCGTCGGAATGTTGCTGGTCTATGGCCGGGGCGACCGGGTCACCAGTTGAAGGAGCGAGACATGTCGGGGCATCCACTTCGGCTCAGCGCGGCGGATATCCTTCCCGCAGATCCCGGGGCGCTTCTGGTCGGGCGGGTCTGGTCGGACAGGCAGGGCGGCCCCTGTCCGGTGCTCGTCAGCGCGGGCGAAGTCCTCGACCTCTCCGGCTTGTCGCCGACCGTGGCGGGCCTTCTGGAGCGGCCCGACCTCGCCGGCGATCTCGGCGGCGGGTTCCCGTCCCTCGGGCCGCTCGACCGCTATCTCGACCGGGGCGCGGATCGCGGGTCGCTCGGGCGGCTTCTCGCACCCTGCGACCTGCAGGCGATCAAGGCGGCGGGCGTCACCTTCGCCGGGTCGATGATCGAACGGGTGATCGAAGAGCGCGCCAAGGGCGACCCTGCCCGCGCCGAGGCGATCCGGGCGGAGCTGGCCGCGATCCTCGGCGGCAATCTCCGGGGCGTGGTTCCGGGGTCGGCGAACGCGGCCGAGATCAAGGCGCATCTCCAGAAGAACGGCATGTGGTCGCAGTACCTGGAAGTCGGGATCGGACCCGATGCCGAGGTCTTCACCAAGGGCCAGCCGATGTCGGCGGTGGGCTGCGGCGCCGATATCGGCGTCCTCAGCGCCTCGCGCTGGAACAACCCGGAGCCAGAGGTGGTTCTGGCCGTGAATTCGGCCGGCCATATCTGCGGCGCGACGCTTGGCAACGACGTGAACCTGCGCGACGTGGAGGGGCGCTCGGCGCTTCTTCTCGGCAAGGCCAAGGACAATAACGGGGCCGCCGCGATCGGTCCGTTCATCCGGCTCTTCGACGCGGAATTCGGGCTGGACCGGGTTTCCGGGCTGGAGGTCAGCCTGCAGGTCGCCGGCGAGGACGGGTTCACCCTGTCCGGTGCTTCGAACATGGCGGAAATCTCGCGCCCGCCGGCCGAGATCGTGGCGCAGACCTGCAACCGGAGCCACCAGTATCCCGACGGCTTCATGCTCTTCCTCGGCACGATGTTCGCGCCGACAAAGGACAGGGGCGGCGCCGGGCAGGGCTTTACCCACCATTGCGGCGACCGGGTGAATATCGCGTCGGGTCCGCTCGGCCGGCTGGTCAATATCGTGCGGCCCTGCGACGAGATCGCGCCCTGGACCTTCGGGACAAGGGCGCTGATGGAAAACCTCGCGTCACGGGGGATGTTCGGATCATGAGTGACACGACCCGCCGCCTGCGCAGCCAGGACTGGTTCGACAATCCCGATCACGTCGACATGACCGCCCTCTATCTGGAGCGGTTCATGAATTACGGGATCACGCCGGAGGAGCTTCGGACCGGCCGGCCGATCATCGGCATCGCCCAGTCGGGCAGCGATCTCTCGCCCTGCAACCGGCATCATATCGAACTGGCGCAAAGGGTTCGCGACGGCATCCGCGACGCAGGCGGCATCCCGATCGAGTTCCCGATGCATCCGATCTTCGAGAACTGCCGCCGGCCGACCGCCGCGCTCGACCGCAACCTCGCCTATCTCGGGTTGGTCGAGGTGCTGCATGGCTATCCGATCGACGGCGTGGTGCTGACGACGGGATGCGACAAGACCACGCCGGCGGCGATCATGGCGGCGTCCACGGTCGACATCCCGGCCATCGTCCTCTCCGGCGGGCCGATGCTCGACAGCTTCCATGAAGGCGACACGGCGGGGTCCGGCGCCGTCATCTGGAAGTCGCGGCGGCGCTACGCGGCCGGCGAGATCGACCGCGAGGAATTCCTCGCCGCCGCCTTGGACAGCGCGCCCTCCATCGGGCATTGCAACACGATGGGCACCGCCTCGACGATGAACGCGCTGGCCGAGGCGCTCGGCCTGTCGCTGACCGGCTGCGCGGCGATCCCGGCGGCCTATCGGGAGCGGGGGCAGATGGCCTACCGGACCGGCAGGCGCGCGGTCGACCTCGTCAACGAGGATATCCGCCCTTCCGCCATCCTCACCCGCGCGGCGTTCCTGAACGCGATCCGGGTCAATGCCGCGATCGGCGGATCGACGAACGCGCAGCCGCATCTGACCGCAATGGCCCATCATGCCGGGGTGACGCTTCTGCCCGAGGACTGGCAGGTTCACGGCTACGACATCCCGCTTCTGGCCGACGTGCAGCCGGCGGGCCGCTTCCTCGGCGAGAGGTTCCACCGCGCTGGCGGGGTGCCGGCGATCATGTGGGAACTTCTCGCCGGCGGAAAGCTCGACGGGGGTTGCGCCACGGTGACGGGCCGCAGCGTCGCGGACAATCTCGACGGGCACGAGGCGACCGACCGCGAGGTGATCCGCCCCTATGCCGCGCCGCTGAGGGAGCGGGCGGGGTTCCGCATCCTTTCCGGCAACCTCTTCGATTTCGCGATCATGAAGACCAGCGTGATTTCCGACGACTTCCGGGCGCGGTTCCTGTCCACGCCGGGGCACGAAAACGCCTTCGAGGGCCGCGCCATCGTCTTCGACGGATCGGAGGACTATCACGCCCGCATCAACGATCCCGCGCTCGACATCGACGAGACCTGCATCCTGGTGATCCGGGGCTCCGGGCCGCTCGGCTGGCCCGGCGCGGCGGAAGTGGTCAACATGCAGCCGCCCGATCACCTGATCCGGCGCGGCATCCTCAGCCTTCCGACGATCGGCGACGGGCGGCAATCGGGCACCTCGGACAGCCCGTCCATCGTCCACGCCTCGCCCGAAAGCGCCGCCGGGGGCGGGCTTGCCTGGCTCCGGACCGGCGACAGGGTACGGATCGACCTCGATGCGGGGCGCTGCGACATGCTGGTCGGCGCGGACGAGATCGCCCGGCGAAAGGCCGCCGGCATCCCGCCGGTGCCGGAGGACGCCACGCCGTGGCAGCGCATCTACCGGCAGGAGACGACGCAGCTTGCGGACGGTGCCGTCCTGAAATCCGCCGCAGGGTTCCGCGCGATCTCGGCAAAGCCGCCGCGGCACAATCACTGATCCTCGCCCGGCCGGAGGGTCCGCCCTCTTTCGCCGCGGCGGCTGGCTTGATCAGGATCATTGTCCGGTCACTCGGAGACCGTAAGCCTTGGGAACCGACGTGATGGAGACTCTCGTATGACATCGGACAAAGGCAATCTGCGCGGACTTCCCGTCGCCGCGTTACGCACCGTCTGCGATCCGGCCATCCTGCCGTTCCGCACCACCGAGGAACTGGAGGGCCTGGAAAGCCTCATCGGACAGGACCGGGCAATGGAGGCGATCCGGCTGGCGGTCGAGGTTTCCCATCGCGACTTCAACCTCTTCGTCCTCGGCCCGAACGGCATGGGCCGCCACCGGGCCGTGCGCGTCCTCTTGCAGAAGCAGGCCAAGGCGATGCCGGTTCCGCACGACTGGGCCTATGTCAACAATTTCGACGCGCCCGACAAGCCGAAGGCCCTGCGCCTGCCGCCGGGGGCGGCGGAGCGGCTGAAGGTCGCGATGCAGGGGCTGGTGGACGACCTCGCGGTCGAGATCCCCTCGCTTTTCGAATCCGAGGAATACCAGACCCAGCGCCGCGCCCTCGACGAGGAATATGGCGACCGGCAGGAAAGCGCGATGGCCGATTTCGCCGACAAGGCGAAGTCCGAGAACGTCGCGCTGATGCGCACCCCCATGGGCTTCATGCTGGCGGCGATTCGCGACGGCAAGGTCGTCAAGACAGAGGATTACAACAAGCTGGGCGAGGCCGAGCAGAAGGAGATCGACGAGAAGATCGCCCGCCTGCAGGAAGACCTCGCGAATGTCCTGCGCGATGCGCCGAAGCTCGACAGGGAGCTGCGCGGAAAGGTCGAGGCGCTGCATGCCGCGATGGCCGAACGGGCGGTTTCGGCGCGGGTGGACGACCTCGTCGGGGACTTCGCCGGGATCGAGGCGGTGCAGGCCTATCTGGCCGAGGTCCGGCAGGACATGATCGCCAATGCCGAGCTTTTCCTCGCGGTGCGGGCGAATGCCAACAACGGACACTTCCCCGAGGCGATCCGCAAGTTCCACCGCGAGCCGCCGTTCCAGCGCTATGTCGTCAACGTGATGGTGACACGAGAGGAGACGAACGGAACCGGCGCGCCGCTGGTGGTCGAGGAGCTTCCGACGCTCGACCATCTGGCCGGGCGGATCGAACATGAGTCGCAGATGGGGACGCTCATCACCAACTTCACCATGATCAAGCCGGGCGCGCTTCACCGCGCCAATGGCGGGTTTCTGGTGCTCGACGCCCGCCGGGTGCTGACCGAGCCCTTCGCCTGGGATGCGCTCATCCGGTGCCTCAAGAACCGCTCCATCACCATCACCTCGATGGCCGAGAGGCTCTCGCTCGTCTCGACGACATCGCTGCAGCCGGACCCGATCCCGCTCGATGTCCGGGTGGTTGTCGTCGGCGACAGGCTCCTGCATGCGCTTCTGACAATGCTCGATCCCGATTTCGGCGATCTCTTCAAGCTCCAGGCCGATTTCGAGGAGGATTTCGTCCGCTCGGAGGAGAACCTGATGCTGCTCGCGCGACTCGTCGGTGCGCAGGCGCGGCGCGACGGGCTCCGGCATCTGGCGGCGGGCGGGGTGGCGCGGCTTCTGGACGAGGCCACGCGCCTGGCCGAGGACAGCCGCAAGCTGAGCCTTCATGTCGGCGACCTTGCCGATCTGATGCGCGAGGCGGATCACTATGCCGGCACCGATGGCCACGATCTGATCGAGGCCGCCGATATCGACCGCGCCGTGCGCGAGAAGGAGCGCCGCGTTTCGCGGATCCGCGACCGGATGCAGGAGGCGATCGGGCGCAAGACGATCCTGATCGACACGGCGGGGGCGAAGGTCGGGCAGGTCAACGGTCTGTCGGTCCTCGACCTCGGCAACTACCGCTTCGGCCGTCCGTCCCGGATCACCGCGCGCACCCGGATGGGCTCCGGCAAGCTCGTCGACATCGAACGCGAGGTGGAGCTTGGCGGTCCCCTGCACTCGAAGGGCGTCTTGATCCTCGCCGGATATCTCGCCTCGACCTATGCACTCGACGTGCCGTTCTCGCTCCATGCGAGCCTCGTCTTCGAGCAGAGCTATGGCGGTGTCGATGGCGACAGCGCCTCGTCGGCGGAGCTTTACGCGATGCTCTCGGCGCTCTCTGACCTGCCGGTCGCGCAAGGCATCGCGGTCACCGGATCGGTCAACCAGTTGGGCGAGGTGCAGGCGATCGGCGGGGTCAACGAGAAGATCGAGGGTTTCTTCGATGTCTGCGAGCGGCGGGGGCTGACGGGCGATCAGGGGGTACTGATCCCCAAGGCGAATGTCGACCACCTGATGCTGCGGCCCGATGTGGTGACGGCGGCGGAAGAGGGCCGGTTCCGCGTCATTCCGGTCGAGACGATCGACGAGGGGATCGCCATTCTCACCGGCAGCGCGGCGGGTGAGCGGGGCGCGGACGGCAGCTTTCCGCCCGATACGGTCAACGGCCGGGTGGAAGCCCGCCTTCGGAATTATGCCGAACTCCGGCGGCGCTACGTCCGCCCCGACAAGGGCGAACCCGACGGGCGGGGCACGCCATGAGCGCGCCCGTGCGGGAGCGCTGGCGCATCCTGATCGGCGCCGTTTCGTTCGCCGATGCCGAAAGCGTGCTTCGGCTGGCCGAGAAGATATCCACCGTCCTGACGCTGGACCTTGGCGGGCTGCTGATCGAGGATAGCGACGCCACCGGCTCTCCGCAGGCGCGCCTTGTCACCTTGAGCGGCAACCTTGTTCCCGGACCGAGTGTCGAACAGGCGGGCGTGATCGCGCGCGCCGAAGCGCGGGCCTTTCGCGCGGCGCTGTCGCGTCTCGCGGATGCGCGCGGCGTCGGCTGGTCGTTCGAGACGCGGACGGGAGGGCTGGTCAGCGGGCTCATCGGCGAGTCGCGGGGGTGGGACCTGCTCGCCATCGGCTATCGCCAGACCCATCGGCCTTCGGGAAGGATCATTCTTCTCGGGGCAGAGCGCGGCGAAGGCGGCGAGGCGGAGGCCGTGGTCGATGCCCTTGCGGCGACGCTGGGCACTCGGGTCGAACGCCTGCCGCGGCCCGATGACGATGACACGCTCGACCGGCTGAGCCGCAGCCATGCCGCCGCCGTGGTCGTCGAACTGAGCGACGGGGAGGTGCTGGCTGAGGACGCGCTGCAGCGCCTCATCGACGCGGCGCGCTGCCCGGTTCTGATCGTCGCGGCCGGTCCGCGCCCGGACCCGTCACCCGGCCGAAGCGGCTGATCCGCGCGACAAGTAGGCCACGAGCCCGTTCAGGCTGCGCATCGCCGGGTAGTCCGCCTCCGGCATCGGCATCGACAGGGCCTTGCCGAGGGCGGTGACGAGATTGAGGAAATCGAGCGAGTCGATATCGCACTCCTCGCGCAGGTCGCCGTCGCGGTCGATCGCGTCGGGGTCGATATCCGGCGCGATGCGCGCAAGTTCGCCGCGGACCAGCTTTTCGATGTCGTCCTTCGTCATGATGCGGTGACCTCCTGCAGATGCCGGTCGATGGCGCGCAGGAAGAGCGCGCCGCGATGGCCGTCGCTGACCCGGTGGTCGGCGGCGAGCGTGACGGTGGTGGTGAGGGCGGCGGCGAGTTTGCCGTCTTGGACGACGGGCCGCTCGGCGGGGCTGCCGAAACCGACGATGGCGACCTGCGGCGGCTGGATGACGCCGAACAGCGTCTCCACCCCGCGCTCGCCGAGGCTGGTGACGGTGATCGTCGCCTCCGACAGTTCGCGCGCGCGGAAGCGGCCGGCGCGGACCCGGCCGAGCGTGTCGCGCATCCGCGTCATCAGCGTGTCGAGGTCGCAGTCGCCGGAATCGAGGATCGCCGGTGCGACGAGTCCGCCGCCCCGCAGCGCGACCGCCATCGCCGCATGGATCTTCGGCGCCGGACGGAACGCGCCGTCGATGAAGTGGCCGTTGAATTCCGGGTAGTCCTGCGCGGCGCGGACCACGGAGGACAGGAACATCACCCCGAGCAGCAGGCGGTTTTCCGGCGCGCGACCGGCATTGGCCGCTGTCAGGAAGTCCGAGGCCCGGGTGAGGTCCACGCTCTGCGCCAGGTAGTAATGCGGGATTTCCCGCTTCGAGCGCGCCATCGCGGCGGCAATCGCCGCGCGCATCTCGGTCATCGGTCCGGGCGCTTCGGGCGCGGCTTCGGCGGCGGCCTCGATATCGCCAAGCGTGATCGCGCCGTCCGGCCCGGTGCCCCGGATCGCCCGCAACCGCTCGGGATCGAGCCCCAGCTTCTCGGCCGCACGGAAAGCCGCCGGGGTGATCCGCAAGCGCGCACCGGCTTCGGGCGCACGGGACGGTTCAGCGCGCGGCGCGGGCTTCGGCTTCGGCGCTTCCGGCTTCGGCGCCGGGATCGGCGCGGGCGCTTTCGCCACTTCAGCCGCCGCCTCGCCCGTCGCCCGGATGACGGCGAGCGGCGTGCCCACCGGAACCTTGGCGCCGACCTCGACCAGCGTCCGGTCCAGCGTTCCGTCCTCGAAGACCTCGATCTCGATCGCGCCCTTCTGGGTCTCGACCACAGCGATGATGTCACCGCGCGCGACCCTGTCGCCGGGCGCCTTCAGCCACTCGACGAGGGTGCCCGCCTCCATGTCGGCGCCGAGCGACGGCATGCGGAACTCGCCCATCCCTCAGCCCTTTCCGCAGAGCCGCCGCGCGGCCGCGACGATGGCCGGGACCTGCGGGATCGCCGCCTCTTCGAGGTGGCGCGCATAAGGGACCGGCACCTCGGCGCTGCACACGCGGGCGAGGGGAGCGTCGAGGTCGAAGAAGGCGTCCTCGGCAAGCCGCATCCCGATCTCGGCGGCGAGGCTGCCGCTCTTCCAGCCCTCGTCCACCATCAGGGCGCGGTGGGTCTTCGCGACCGAGGCGAAGATCGTTTCCATGTCGAGGGGCCGGAGGCTCCTCAGGTCGATCACCTCGGCCTCGATCCCGTCCTGCGCCAGCGCCGCGGCCGCGTCGAGTGTCTTCCAGAGCGATCCGCCATAGGTGATGAGCGTGATATCCCGCCCCTCGCGCCGCACCGCCGCGCGGTCGATGTCGACGGGGCCGGCATTCTCGGCAAGTTCCCCGGCCATGTTGTAGAGCAGGACGTTCTCGAAGATCAGCACCGGATCGGGGTCCTGAAGCGCGGTCCAGAGCATGCCGCGCGCATCCTCCAGCGTCGCGGGCGCGAGAACCCGGATGCCGGGGATATGCGCGAACCAGCCTTCGAGCGAATGCGAATGCTGCGCGGCAAGCTGGCGACCGGCGCCGGTTGCCATGCGGATCACCACCGGCACGCCGAAAGCGTTGTTGGACATGTGCCGGTAGGTGGCGGCGGTGTTCAGGATCTGGTCGAGCGCCAGAAGCGAGAAGTTGACCGTCATCACCTCGACGATGGGCCGCATCCCGGCCACCGACGCGCCGATCCCGGCGCCGGTGAAGCCCGATTCCGAGAGGGGCGTGTCGCGGATGCGGTCAGGGCCGAACTTGTCGAGAAGCCCCTTCGAGACCGCGTAGCATCCGCCGTAGCGGCCGACATCCTCGCCCATGAGGAAGACGCGGGCATCCTTCTCCATCGCCTCGGAAATGGCGGCCTTCACCGCCTCGCGGTACGTCGTATCGACCATCTTGCCCGGTTTCGCGGGCCTGGGCGGCGCGGGCCGCTCCTCGGCCATGACATGGCGGGTCAGGGTCTCCACCGGTTCGTCGGTGCCGGCCTCGGCGAAGGCGACGGCCCCGGCGATCTCGGCATCGACCTCGGCGGTGATCGCGGCGACCTCCTCGGCATGGATCAGGCCGTTCTCCTCCAGCCAGCCCTGAAAGCGGACGATGGGGCCTTTCTTGCGCCAGTCCTCCACCTCGTCCTTCGGGCGGTAGAGCTGGGCATCGAACATCGAATGGGCGCGGAAGCGGTAGGTGCGGCATTCGAGGAAGTGGGGCTCGCCGGTCTCGCGCATCCGGGCAAGCGCGCGGCGGGTTGCGGCCTCCACCGCGACGACGTCCATGCCGTCGACAACGTCGGCTTCCATGTCGTAGCCGCGCGCCTTCGCCGCGATATCGGTCTCGGCCTCGGAGAGATCGAGTGCCGTGCCCATCGCGTAGCCGTTGTTCTCGCAGACGAAGAGGACCGGCAGGTCCCAGAGCGAGGCGAGGTTCATCGCCTCGTGAAACTCGCCCTCCGCCACCGCGCCCTCGCCGAAGAAGCAGGCGGTGACGGCGTCGTTACCTTGCATCCTGTCGGCGAGCGCGAGGCCCACGGCGAGCGGCAGGCCGCCGCCGACGATGGCATTGCCGCCGTAGAAGTTCGCCTTCGCGGAGAAGAGGTGCATCGACCCGCCGCGCCCTCCGGCCGAACCTTCGGCCTTGCCGAACATCTCGGCCATGACCTCGGTCATCGGCAGGCCGCGCATCAGGGCATGGCCATGCTCGCGGTAGGTGGCGACGATCCGGTCGGATTCGGTCAGGACCGGGATGACGCCCGCCGCCACCGCCTCTTCGCCGTCATAAAGGTGCAGGAAGCCGCGGATCTTTTCCCGGGTATAGAGCTCGGCGCATTTGTCCTCGAACCGGCGGATGCGGATCATCGACTTCAGAAGCGACCGGACATGATCGTGGTCGAGGCGGGGCTTGAGGGAGGCTCCGGTCATTTCTCGTCGCTTTCGAGGGTGGAGATATCGCCTTCTGGCAGGCCGAGTTCGCGCGCCTTGAGAAGCCGGCGCATGATCTTGCCGGACCGGGTCTTGGGCAGGTTCTGGCGGAACACGATCGCTTTCGGCGCGACGGCGGGGCCGAGACGCTTGCGGGCATGGCCGAGAAGTTCGCGCTCAAGCTCCTCGTTCGGCTCGTAACCCTTGTTCAGCGCGACATAGGCCTTGACGATCTCGCCCGCCGTCTCGTCGGGGATGCCGATCACGCCGACCTCGGCCACCGCGTCATGCTCGATCAGCGCGCTTTCGACCTCGAACGGACCGATGAGGTGCCCGGCGCTCTTGATCACGTCGTCGCCACGGCCGACGAACCAGTAGTAGCCGTCGCTGTCGCGCATCGCGAGGTCGCCCGAAAGATACCAGCCGTCGCGGAAGCACTTCTGGTAGCGCGCCGCCTCGTGCAGGTAGGCGCGCATCATCGACGGCCAGCCGGGGCGGAGCGCCAGTTCGCCGATCGCCTGCGGCTTCGTCAGTTCCTTCACGCCGGCTTCCGTGACCGCGACGATCCCGGCCTCGATGCCCGGAAGCGGCTTGCCCATCGAGCCGGGCTTGACGTCCATCGAGGCGTAGTTGGCGATCATGATCCCGCCGGTCTCGGTCTGCCACCAGTTGTCGTGGAACGGCATGCCGAAGACCTCCTGCCCCCAGAGCACCGCCTCGGGGTTCAGGGGCTCGCCGACGCTGGCCATGAAGCGCAGTTTGGGGAACCGGCGCTTGCCGATCAGCTCGGCCCCCGCCCGCATCAGCATACGGATGGCGGTGGGTGCGGTGTACCAGACCGTCACCTCTTCGCGGGCCAGCATGTCGTACCAGCGGTCGGGATCGAACTCCGCCTCGTCCACGATCATCGTGACGCCGATCACGAGCGGCGCGATGATGCCGTAGGAGGTGCCCGTCACCCAGCCGGGATCGGCGGTGCACCAGTAGAGGTCGCCGGGCCGGAGGTCGAGCGCGAGCCGCGCCGTGGCGCGGTGGGCGACGACCGCCTCGTGGACGTGCAGCGCGCCTTTGGGCCGGCCTGTCGTGCCCGAGGTGAAATGCAAGAGCGCCGGGTCTTCCGGCCGGGTCGGCGCGGTCCGGAACGTGTCCCCGGCCGCCGCCATCAGGGGCGCGAGCGCGGTGCAGCCCTCCTCCTCGCCATCGACGAGGAGGACATGGGCGAGGTCGGGCAGGCGGCCGCGGATACCCCTGACCTTGCGGCGGTAGAGCGCCGCGGACGTGACGAGCACCCGGGCAGAGCCGATCTCCATCCGCGCCTGCACCGGTTCGGGGCCGAAGGCCGAGAACATCGGGCAGAAGACGGCGCCGGACTTGAGTGTGCCGAGCGCGGCGAAATAGAGGCCGGGCACCCGGCCGAGAAGCGAATAGACGGTGTCGCCCGGCCGCACCCCGAGCGACGCCAGGACATTGGCGAACCGGTTGGCTTCCCGGCTCAGCGCCGCATAGGTGAAGATGATCTCCGTCCCGTCGCGGCCGAACCAGCGGAGCGCCGGCACGTCGCCGAGCCCGGCCGCGATCCGGGCGTCGAGCGCTTCGTGCGCGATATTGAGCCCGCCGTCGGACAGCCCCGCGAGCGCGTCGCGTTCCGCCTGCCAGGAAAACTCGGCGACGGCCTCGCGGTAGTCCGGCATGTTGGCCGCGCGGGCGGCGGCCGGCTCCTTTCGCAGGGTCGTGTCGCTCAACGTCGCGCTCCTTTCCCGACAAGGGGGCAAGCGACGGCTGCCGCCATCCGCGCCACGCTAACGCGGCAGCCGCCGGGCAGGACTGATCGAGATCAATGTGGCGGAGCGTCTCAGCCCGCCCGCGCCGCCGCCTGTTCCATCGCCGCAAGGAAGCGGGCGACCTCGGCCGTGGTATTGTAGTGGCAGACCGAAACCCGCACACAGGCGTCGATCCCGAGCGGGCGGAGGATATTGCCGCAATAGTGGTCGTCCTTGCGGATATGCACCCGGATGCGTTCCTCGCCGAGGAACTGGACGAGGTCGCCCGCGGCCATGCCGTCGAGCGTGAGCGAGACCACCCCTTCGCGGCCCTCGGTCCCGGTCCCGCCGATCACCGTGATGCCCGGCATCTCGGCCAGCCCGCGCAGGTTGCCGGTGCCGTGGAGCATCGCCGCCATCAGCCCGGCCTCGTGGGCGTGGATCGCCGCCGCCGCCGCCTCGATCCGGGCGCGGCGGCCGGTGGGGTCCGCGACCTCGCCGCCGAGCCAGTCGAAATAGTCGACGACATCCGAAAACGTCGCATAGGCGCCGGCGTCGCGGGTGCCGAGCTCCCAGTTCGCGGCCGCGCCGCCCTGAACCTGGTCCTTGGTGCATTCCGTCAGCCGGTCCGATGCCCAGCCGACCCCGTAGCCGTGGCGGGAAAACACCTTGTAGGGAGAGACGGCGTAGCCGTCCGCGCCATTGGCCGCGCAGTCGATATGGCCGTGGCTTGCATGCTGGATGCCGTCGACGATGATGAACGCATCAGGCGCCGTTTCGCGGATCGCGGCGGCGATGGTGGCGACATCGACCGACATGCCGGTGACGGGCGAGGTCTGGACGATGGTCGCGACCCGGACTTCGGGCGTGAGGAGCGCGAGATAGGCGTCGAGTCCGACCGTGCCGGTGGCGTCGTCGTGGACCGCGAGAAGATGCGGGCGGCCCGTCACCTCGGCCCAGCGCGCCATAGCACTCCGCGAGGCGGGGTGTTCGAGTGTCGAGCCGAGCATGACGCCGCCGGGCCTCGCACCAAGCGCGGCGGTGCGGATCAGCCGGAACAGCACCTCGGTCCCGCTTTCGCCGACGAAGACCTGCCCGCCCGGCGCGTTGAGGAAGGTCCGCATGTCCGCGCGGCCCTTGTCGATCGCCGCCATCAGCGCCTGCGAGGCCGGGTTGTCGCGCCCCTGGTTGTCGGGATAGCCGGCATAGGCGGCCGAGGTTCCGATCACGGTCTTCAGGCGCAGCGCGCCGCCGGCATTCTCGAAGAAGATGCGCGGGCCGTCGAAGGGGCAGGCCTCGACATGGGCGAAACGGTCGCGGATGGCCTCCATCAGTCCGGGTCTGTCTTCGAGCATTGCGGGTTCCTTCAGGTGGCGTGACGTCGATTGCCACATGCACCGCGCGGCGCGGCTTGGCAATCCCGGCCCGATTTCCTTTGATGTCGCACCCTTCGAGTCTCAGCTTCCAAGGGGCGGGGCCGGATGGCCCGGTTTCCGGGGAGCAGTCCATGAGCGATCTCGATCTATGTTTCATGCCGGCGCATGAGGCCTTGGCGCGGTCCCAAGCGAAGACCCTGTCGCCGGTGGGCCTGGTGGAGGCGGTGATCGCCCGTGCTGCTGCGGCGCCGGGCGGCTGGTTCACCGACCCGGCGTCGCGCCCGATGGTCTGAGCGTCAGACCGTGTGCAGGTAGAGGTCATAGTCGACCTCGGAAATGGTGCGGGCGACGCGGGCATATTCGGCAGCCTTCACCGCAGTGAAGGTGCGGTGCATGTCCTCGCCAAGCGCCTCTTTCAGGAACGCCGACCCTTGCGCCGCCTCGATCGCCGCGCGCCAGTCGCGCGGGATCGCCGGGCCGGTTTCATCCTCGGCATAGCCGTTGCCGGTGGTCTCGGGGCCGGGGTCCAGCCGGTTGTCGAGGCCGTGCCGGATGCCCGCGAGCACCGTCGCCGCGACGAGATAGGGATTGGCATCGACGCCCGAAGGGCGATGTTCGATCCGCCGCGCCTTCACCTCGCCTTCCGGCACCCGAAGGGCGACGGAGCGGTTGTTGACACCCCAATTCGTCGAGACCGGCGCATAACTCTGGTTGGCGAAGCGGCGCCAGGAATTGAGGTGCGGCGCGAAGACCAGCATCGCTTCGCCCATCGTCGCCCGAAGCCCGCCGAGCGCGTGCAAAAGCGGCTCTGTCCAGCCTGAACCGGGCATTTCGGCGAAGACGTTGGCGCCCGCCTCGTCCATCATCGAGACGTGGAAATGCATGCCTGACCCGGCATATTCCTCGACCGGCTTGGCCATGAAGCAGGCGGTCACGCCATGCGCCCGGGCCTGGCTCCGCACGATCCGCTTCAGCCGCACCAGATCGTCGGCGGCCTGCATCACGTCCTCGCGGTAGTGCAGCGTCAGTTCGTACTGACCGGGCGCGTATTCCGAGATCATCGTCTCGGCCTTGATCCCGGCCTTTTCGGCCCCGGCATAGATGTCGGAGAACAAGGGCAGCATCCCGTGCAGGTGATCGACCGAGTAGACCTCGGTCTTGTGGCTCGGGCGGCCGTCGAGCACGTCGGCGGCGGGGCGGACCTTGCCATCGGGGCCGCGGTCGTTCGCGAGAAGGAAGAATTCCAGCTCGAACGCGCCGGCCGGCTTCAGCCCACGCCTGGCGAATGCATCGACCTGCCGTTGCAGAGCATGGCGGGGGTCGGAGGTCATCACCGTGCCGTCAAGCTCGTAGAGCGACAGGAAGACTTCGGCCCGCGCCGGGCTGGTGTTGTGCAGGGGCTTCAGGGTGCCGGGGATCGGCCAGGCGCGCAGGTCGCCGTCGCCCTGGTCCCAGATCAGGCCGGTCTCATGCACATCCTCGCCGCAGATATCGAGGCCGAGGATCGAAATCGGCATGTGCCGACCCGATTTGTAGAGGCTCGCCAATTCGTGCCGGCGGATGATCTTGCCGCGGCCGATGCCGTTCGAATCATGCAGGACGATGTCGATCGCCTCGATCTCGGGATGGGCGGCGAGGAAGGCCTCGGCTTCGGCAGGCATGGCGCCCGAGGGGCAGGTGTCGGTCATGGTGTCCTCAGGCAAAAAGCTCGGTCAGGATTTCGTCGAAAGCGCCGATCAGCCGGTCGATCTGGCGCTTTTTCGTCGCCGGGCTGATCAGCATCATGTTGTGGAAGGGTGCAATCAGGCAGCCGCGGTTGAGAAGGGCGGTGTGCAGCGTCGCCTCCACTTCGGGCATGTGGGCCATCGCGGCCTCGGAGCCGTTCCGGAGCGGGCCGGGGGCGCAGACGAACTCCACCCGCGCGCCGACGCGGACGACGTGCCAGGGGGCGTTCACCCGCGAAATCACCTCGGAAAGGCCGGAACAGAGCCTTTCCGCGCCCTTTTCCATATGCGTGTAGGCGTCCTTCGTCATGACCTCGGCAAGGGTCGCGCGAAGGCAGGCGAACTGCATCGGGTTGGCCGAAAGCGTCGTTCCCATGCCGGAATGGCCAGACGCGCGACCGGCATTGAAGGCGAGGTAGTCCGTGGCGACCTTCGGCCGCAGCCCCCATGCCGCGGTCGGCATCCCGCCGGCCACGCATTTGCCGACGACGAAGATATCGGGGTCGAGCCCGTGGACGGCGGTGTAGCCGCCGAGGCCCGAGGAAATCGTGTGCGTCTCGTCGATGACGAGAAGCGCGCCGTATTGCGTCGCAAGTTTGCGCAGCCCGTCATGGAAGCCCGGATCGGGCAGGACCATGCAGGAATTGGTCATCACCGGTTCGGTCAGGATCGCGGCGATCTGGCCGGTCTTCAACTCGGCTTCGACGCTGGCAAGGTCGTTGAACTCGGCGCAGGCGGCGACTTCGGCGAGGTCCGTCACCTGCCCGGTCAGGCCGGGGCGGGTCACGGTCCTGCCGTTCTGGCGCTCCACCATCGCGTCGTCGACGGTGCCGTGATAGCAGCCGTTGAAGACCAGAACCTTGGGCTTGCCGCTCACCGCCCGGGCGACGCGGAGCGCGAAGCGGTTGGCGTCGGTCGCGGTCATGGCGATCTGCCATTTGAAATCGCCGAAGCGTTCTGTCAGCAGGGCGCCTGCCTCCAGTGCCGCCTCGGTCGGAAGCATGTAGGTCAGGCCGTTCTTCGCCTGCTTGCGGATCGCCTTCGCGACCGGCGCGGGCGAATGGCCGAACATCGAGCCGGTATCGCCGAGGCAGAAATCGTCGATCCCGTAGCCGTCGATATCGGTCAGCCGGGCGCCCGCCGCCTTTGCCACCAGCATCGGGAAGGGCATCGGCCAGTCCTTCATCCAGTGCATCGGCACCCGGTCGAGGTAGTTGCCCGCACCGGCCTCCAGTGCGGCCCTGGTCTTCGGCCGCGCGGCGGCGAAGCGCCTGGCCTCGCGCTCCGCGATGGTCTTCAGGCGGGATCGGGCGATTCCGGCGATGATCTCGGTCGGGTTGGGCATGGCGTCGCTCCTTCGGGACGGCGCCTTATCGGCGATTTTTGATCAAATTGGAAGTGGGCGTATTTGGACCTGCGTGGCAGCCAGGGGCAAGGGTCGCAGGCGTTTGATCAAATCAAGCGAGCGACGCGAGGACCGCCCATCCGACGCATTCCGCAAGCAGTTGCATCGCGCCCATCACGTCGCCGGTCTGGCCACCGATCTGGCGCAGGGCCAGGGCCGCGACGGCCGTGGCGACGAGCGCCATGGCGAGGGCGGCGGCAAGGGCAATGCCGAGCCCGAGCGGCAGGAGGCAGAGAAAGCCGATCCCGGCGGCGATCAGCGCGGGTTTCGGGTCGGCGCCGGACGCGGCATGGCCAAGCCCGTCGGTCCGGGCCGGCGGCATGAGGATCAGGGCGGCGGGCAGGACCGCGCGCGATGCGGCAGAAAGACCGAGAAGGGCCGCAATGATGGGGCCGGCCTCTGTCAGGGCGACGATGCCCGCCATGCGGAACCCGAAGGCGAGGATCAGCGCCATCACGCCGTAGGAGCCGATCCGGCTGTCACGCATGATCTCGAGCTTCCGCGCCCGGTCGCGGCCGCCACCGAAGCCGTCGGCAAGGTCGGCGAGCCCGTCCTCGTGCATCCCGCCCGTCGCAAGGACGCCAGCCGTCAGCGCCAGAAGCGCCGCCATAATCGGCGGCAGGCCGAACCAGAGGCCGGTCGCGTGGGCAAGGGCCGCGATCGCCCCGACGGCAAGGCCGGTGAGGGGCCATGCCCAGGACGAGGCCGCCATGCCCGGCGCCGCGCCGCGAATCGGGCCGACGGGCAGGCGGGTCAGCAGCAGGAAGGCCAGCCGCAACTCCTCTGCCCGGACCGGCCTCATGCCTCCGACACCCCCGCCTCGCCGAAGGTCGCCATGCCGTTGTGGCAGGCGAGCGCGGCCCGGACGATCCCGAGGGCGAGTGCCGCGCCCGAACCTTCGCCAAGGCGCATGTCGAATTCGAGGACCGGGCGCTTGTGGATCGCCGCGAGAAGCTTGCGGTGGCCGGGCTCGGCCGAGGTATGACCGACGAGGCAATGGTCGAGAAGCCGCTTGTCGGCGGCGTAGAGCACGGCTGCGGCGGCGGTGCAGATGAAACCGTCGAGGATCACCGGGATCCGCGCCGCCCTGGCCGCGAGAACCGCGCCGCAGATCGCCGCCTGCTCGCGCCCGCCGAGCGCGGCGAGGATCGCCGGCGCGTTGTCGATGACCTCGGCGTGGCGCTTCAACCCACGCTCGATCGCATCCACTTTCCGGGCGATTCCGGCCTTGTCAGACCCTGTTCCGGGTCCGACCCATTCCGCCACCGGCCCGCCGAAACAGGCCGCCGCGAGCGCCGCCGCGACGGTCGAATTTCCGATGCCCATTTCGCCGAGGATGAGGATGTCGGCCCCGTCATCGACGGCCGATGCGCCCTGCCAGAAGGCGTCGAGGCAGTCGGTTTCCGTCATCGCCGGGCCTTCGGTGAAATCCGCCGTCGGCCGCTCGAGCTCCAGCGCAATCACGGACAGTTCCGCCCCGTTCAGCGCGCAAATCTGGTTGACCGCCGCCCCGCCGCTGCGGAAGTTCGCCACCATCTGGGCGGTCACTTCCTGCGGATAGGGGTTCACTCCTTGCGCGCAGATGCCGTGGTTGCCGGCGAAGACCAGCGCCTGCGCCTTCCAGATCTCGGGCCGCGCGGTGCCGCGCCAGGCGGCCATGAACTCGGCCAGCTGTTCGAGCCGGCCGAGCGATCCCGGCGGCTTTGTCAACGAGTTCTGGCGCGCCCGCGCCGCTTCGGCCGCATGGTCGTCGGCGACGGGCAGCTTGTCGGCGAGAAGCGGGATCTGCGACAGGGAAGAGAGGCGCGGCAGGCTCATGTCATTTCACTTTCAGGGGCAGGCCGGCGACGGCGAGGTGGACTTCGTCCGCCGCCGCCGCGATCCATTGGTTGAGAAGCCCGGCCGCGTCGCGGAACTCGCGGGCGAGCGCGTTGTCGGGGACGATGCCGGAACCGACCTCGTTGGTGACGATCACCACCGGGTCGCGCTGGCCCGGAAGCGCCGCGACCAGCGCCTGGCCGGCGGCGCGCCAGTCCTCCCCGGCCAGCATGATATTGGTCAGCCAGAGCGTCAGGCAATCGACAAGGCGCGGGCCGCTGCCGTCGGTGGCCGCCAGCGCGCCGACAAGGTCGCGCGGCTCGGCATGGGTCTCCCATTCCGTGCCGCGCCGCGTCCGATGCTCGGCGATGCGGGCCGCCATCCCGGCATCGCGCGCTTCGGCGGTGGCGATGTAGACCGCCGGTCGGCCCAAGGACAGCGCCATTGTCTCGGCGATGCCGCTTTTGCCCGACCGCGCGCCGCCGGTGATGAGTATCGTCTTGCTCATGGTCCGCTCTCAAAGCAGAAACGGGCCGAACGTGGAAGGGAGAATGCGACCGTGGGTGTCGTCGCCGCGACAGAGTTGATCCTGATCCGTCATGCGCCCGCGCTGACCGGCGGGCGGCTCTGCGGCCGCACCGACGTCGCGGCCGATTGCGGCGATGCCGGGCGGATCGCGGCCCTGCGGGCGGCCGTGGGGCGGCCCGACCGGATCGTCACGAGCCCGGCCTTGCGCTGCCGGCAGACGGCGGCGGCGCTTTGGCCGGACGACACAGACCCCCCCTCCGACGCGACACTCTGGGAACAGGATTTCGGCGATTGGGAGGGGGTGTCGCACGACGCGCTGCCCGATCTCGGGCCGCTCGGGCCGGACGCGCTGGCCGGGCACCGCCCGCCCCGGGGCGAGAGCTTCGCCGATCTCTGCGCGCGGGTGGCGCCGGGGCTGGTGCGGGCCGCGACAGGCGGGCGCATCGCCATCGTCGCCCATGCGGGAACCGTCCGGGCGGGCCTCGCGCTGGCGCTTGGATCGGTGCCGCAGGCACTGGCCTTCGAGGTGGCGCCGCTGTCGCTCACCCGGATCCGGGCGCTGCCGGGCGGCGGCTGGGCGATCGGCGCGGTCAACTGGACGCCGGCATGACGGAACGGGCCGTCCGCGTCGCCGGGCATTTCGGAGAGCTGATGCAGGGCCGGATCGGGCCGGACGGTCCGGTCGCGCTGATCTCCCTGCCCTGTCCGGTGCTGGTGCTGGAGGCGCGGCTTCGGCCGGGGCCGGGGCTCTCGGTGCACGGCGCCGGGCAGAGGCTGATGACACCGGAGCGGGCGCGGCGGTTCCTTCACGGCCTCGGCCTGCCGCTTTCCGGGCGGGTGACGATGCGCGCGACGATGCCCGCGGGCGGCGGGGCGGGGGCATCGACGGCCGCGCTGGTGGCGTTGGCGCGCCTGGCCGGGGCGCGGCTCAGGCCCGAGGCGCTCGCGCGTGCCGCGACCGGAAGCGAGGGTGCGAGCGATCCCCTGATGTTTCCCGCGGCCGAGCGGCTGCTCTGGGCGTCCCGCGCCGGGCGGGTGCTCGACGCGCTGCCGCCGCTGCCGCGCCTCGACGTGATCGGCGGCTTCCATGGTCCGCCGCGCCGGACCGAGGCGCGGGACAAGGCGTTCCCCGACATTGCCGACCTGATCGACCCGTGGCGGCGGGCGGCGGCGGCTGGCCGGGCGGCGGCCCTGGCCGAACTCGCGGCGATTTCCGCGGCGCGGACGCTGGCGCTGAGGGGGCCGGAGGGCGACCCGACCGCCGACTTGGCCCGCCAGCTTGGCGCGGCAGGGCTGGTCATTGGTCATACCGGTTCGGCGCGCGGACTGCTATTCCTGCCCGACCGAATCCCCGGAGCCGCGACGCAGGTCCTGCGCGAGGCGGGGATGAGCGGGATCGTGCGATTTCGGGTGGGAGGGTGCGGATGACAGGCGCCGCGATGATGATTGTGGCGCTCGGGATCGACGCGCTGATCGGCTGGCCGCCGCGGCTTTACGCCCTGATCGGTCATCCGGTGACCTGGATCGGCGCCCTGATCGGTGCGCTGGATCGCTGGATCAACCTCGATGGCGGCGACGATCGCGCGCGCCGCATTGCCGGCGTCGTCACCGCGCTGGTCGTCATCGGGGCCGCTGCCGCGCTGGCCTCGCTCGCGACCTCGCTCCTGCCCGGGGGCTGGTCCGGGGTGGTGCTTGCCGGCGTCCTCGCCTGGCCGCTCGTCGCCATGCGGTCGCTGCGCGAGCATGTGGAGGCGGTGGCGGCACCGCTTGCGGCGGGCGATCTCGATGCGGCGCGGCGCGCCGTGGGGATGATCGTCGGGCGCGATCCGGACCGGCTCGACCGGAACGGCATCGCGCGGGCGTCCCTCGAGAGCCTTGGCGAAAACACCTCGGACGGGATCGTGGCGCCGGTCTTCTGGGGGGTGGTCTTCGGATTGCCGGGCATTGCCGTTTACAAAGCGATCAACACGCTCGATTCGATGATCGGCCACCGGAGCGAGCGCTACGCCGCCTTCGGCTGGGCCTCGGCACGGATCGACGACGTGGCGAACCTGATCCCGGCGCGGCTGACGGGCCTCCTGTTCGCCGTCGTCTCGACCCGGCCGCGCGCGGCGCTTGCGGTGATGTGGCGCGACGCAAGGCATCACCGCTCGCCCAATGCCGGCTGGCCGGAAGCGGCGCTTGCGGGGGCGCTCGACATCCGGCTCTCGGGGCCGCGGAGCTATGGCGACCGGGTGGCCGAGGAGCCGTGGGTCAATCCCGGCGCCGCCGATCCGGTGCCCGAGGATATCGGACGGGCGCTCAGGCTTTTCCGGTTCGTGATGCTTGCGATGGTGCTCGTCGTCGCGATCTGCGCGCTGATCTGACAAGGGGGGGCGATGCGCGACCACGGCGGCAATATCGACGGCGCGATGGCGCGCTACGGCGGCCGGGCCGGGGAGTGGATCGACCTCTCAACCGGGATCAACCGGGTGCCCTATCCGCTGCCGCCGCTTCCGCCGGAGGCCTGGACCGCGCTGCCGACACGGGCCGCGACTGAGGCGCTGATCGCGGCGGCGCGGGCGGCCTACGGGGCGCCCGCCGCGATCCTGCCGGTCGCGGGCGCGCAGGCGGCGATCCAGATGATCCCGCGCCTCGGGCGGCCGGGCCGGGCGCGGGTGCTCGGGCCGACCTACAACGAACATGCGGGATCGCTCGCGGCGGCGGGCTGGCAGGTGACGGAGGTTGCCGATCCGGCGGCGCTGGCGGGCGCCGACCTCGCCGTCATCGTCAATCCCAACAATCCCGACGGCCGGCGGCAGAAGCCGGACGCGCTTCTGGCGCTCGCCGGCCATGTGGGGCGCCTCGTCGTCGACGAGAGCTTCGCCGACCCGGCGCCAGAGCTGTCGCTGGCCGCGAGGGCCGGACGGCCGGGGCTCTTCGTGCTCCGCTCCTTCGGCAAGTTCTACGGCCTTGCCGGGCTGCGGCTGGGGTTCGTCCTCGGGGACAAGACCGAGATCGCGGCGCTGTCCGGGATGGCCGGACCCTGGCCGGTGGCCGGCGCCGCGATCGAGGTCGGGCGCGTGGCGCTTTCGGACCGGGCATGGGCCGCCGCCACGATTACGCGCCTTCAGGCGGAAACCGCCCGGATCGACGGCCTGGCCCTGTGGGCGGGCTGGGCGCTCGTCGGCGGCTGCGCGCTCTTCCGCCTCTACGACACCGGCAATGCGACGGCGGCGCAGGAACGGCTGGCCCGCAACCGCATCTGGTCGCGGATCTTTCCCTATTCGGAGCGCTGGCTGCGGCTCGGCCTGCCGGGGTCCGAGGCGGAGTGGGCGCGGCTCGAACAGGCGCTGAGATGATGGAGTTCGGCCCGGAATGTGCCGAGGTGCTGGCACAGATCCTGCGCTGGCGGCGCGACGTCCGGCATTTCGGCGCCGATCCCGTGCCCGAGAGCCTTGCGGAACGGCTTCGCCGGACGATGGACTTCGCCCCCTTTTTCGGCAATGCGCGGCACTGGCGGGTAATCCGGGTCTGCAATGCCGACCTCCGCCCCGCCGCGATTTCCCGATGGTGACGAAGGCTCAGCGCGCGAGCGCGAGCAGGCCCTCGACGTCGAGATGGGCCTCGAGATGTGCGGCAAGCCTGTCGAGCGTGGCCTCGACGGTTGCGCCATAGTTTGCGGTCGAGCGCGCGCCGAGACGTCTCAGGAAGGCGGCGCGGAAGGCGTCGCCCGAGAACATTCCGTGCAGGTAGCTGCCCATGATACGGCCATCGGCCGACACCGCGCCCTCCGGCTCTCCCTCGACCTGCGCGAAGGGACGCGCCCGGTCGGGGCCGTCGGTGCGGCCGATATGGATCTCGTAGCCCTGCATCGGCGCGCCCGTCGCGGCGTGGGTCGCCTCGGTCCGGGTCAGGCGCTTGTCAGCGCTCATCGTCGTCGCCACGTCGAGAAGCCCGAGGCCCGGCGTTTCGCCCGGCGCGCCCTCGATCCCGTCGGGATCGGCGATGCGCGTCCCGAGCATCTGGTAGCCGCCGCAGATGCCGAGGACATGCCCGCCCCGCCTCACATGGGCGGCGATGTCGATATCCCAGCCCTGTTCCCGAAGATAGGCGAGATCGCCGCGGGTCGACTTCGATCCGGGCAGGATCACCAGCGCCGCGTCGCCGGGAATCGCCTCGCCGGCGCGCACCATCGTCAGGCTGACCGAGGGTTCCGGCTTCAGCGGGTCGAGATCGTCGAAATTCGCGATACGCGACAGCGCGAGGCAGGCGATCTTGAACGGTCCGTCGCCGGTCGTCCCGCCAAGGTCGAGCGCGTCCTCGGCGGGCAGCTTCGACGCATCCGCGAAATAGGGGACGACGCCGTAGCCGCGCCACCCGGTCCGCGCCGCGATCAGCCGGTAGCCGTCGTCGAAAAGTGCCGGATCGCCGCGGAACTTGTTGACGAGGAAGCCCGCCACCATCGCGGCATCGCCCGGATCGAGAACCGCCTGGGTCCCGACGATCTGGGCGATCACGCCGCCCCGGTCGATGTCGCCGACAAGGACGACCGGCACGCCGGCCGCGCGGGCAAAGCCCATGTTTGCGATGTCGCCCTGGCGGAGGTTGACCTCGGCCGGGCTGCCCGCGCCCTCGACGATGACGATGTCGTGGGCCGCCCCGAGGCGGCGGAAGCTCTCCAGAACCGGGGTCAGGAGTTGCGGTTTCAGGGCGGAATAGTCTCTGGCACGGACCGTCGTGAGCCGCCGGCCCTGCACGACCACCTGAGCGCCCGTGTCGGTTTCGGGCTTCAGGAGGACCGGGTTCATGTCGGTGTGGGGCCCGAGCCCGCAGGCCAGGGCCTGCAGCGCCTGCGCCCGCCCGATCTCGCCGCCGTCCACGGTCACGGCGGCGTTGTTCGACATGTTCTGCGGCTTGAAGGGCGCCACGGAAAGCCCGCGCCGCAGCGCCGCCCGGCAAAGCCCCGCGACCAGCAGCGACTTGCCGACATTCGAGCCGGCGCCCTGGATCATCAACGCCGTCACGCTTCCCTCCCGCCGTCGCGCATGGACAGATCGAGGGAGCCTCCGGCGGAGGTATTTGTCGCCACAATGAAAGGACAAGGGCTCGGTCGGCACCCCGCCTCGGGCGGATAGATCCGGGGAGACGGGGTGCTTTCACTGTGGACGGTCATCGGCGCCTCCGCCTGTACCGTGGTGCCAGTCATTCCCGATCTTTCTTTCATTGTGGTTAAAATACCTCGGGGGTCCGGGGGCGGCGCCCCCGGCCTTGCCCTCAGAACTCCACGCCCTTCTGGCCCTTGATCCCGGACCGGAACGGATGCTTCACCAGCGACATCTCGGTCACGAGGTCGGCGATGTCGATGAGTTCCTCCTTCGCGTTGCGGCCGGTCAGGACGACGTGGGTCATGGCCGGTTTTTCGGTTCTCAGGAACGCCACCACCTCGGCGATGTCGAGATAGTCGTAGCGCAGCGCGATGTTGATCTCGTCGAGAAGCACCATGCGGTTGCGCTCGTCGCGGATCAGCTCCTTCGCCTTCTCCCAGCCGGCGCGGGCGGCGGCGATGTCGCGGGTCTTGTCCTGGGTTTCCCAGGTGAAGCCCTCGCCCATCGCGTGGAACTGGCAGAGGTCGGGGAAATGCGTCTCGATCAGCCTGCGTTCGCCGGTATCCCAGGCGCCCTTGATGAACTGCACGACCGCCGAGGGCATCCCGTGCGCGATGCAGCGCAGGATCATGCCGAATCCGGACGAACTCTTGCCCTTCCCCGCCCCGGTCAGGACGATGATCAGCCCCTTCTCGCCTTCCTTGGTCGCCATGATCTTGTCGCGGGCGGCCTTCTTCTTCGCCATCTTCTGCGCGTGTCGGGCGGCATCTTCTGCCGGATCGGTCGGTTTCGGTGCGGCCATGGTCCCTTCCGTTGCTTGACAAGCGGGCGCCTCATGCCTCAGGTGAGGCGGCGCTGGTTCCTGTCTTATAGGCAGGCGAAGAGGGAATGCGACAGGGGGAATGCGACCGACGGTCGTCCGATCCCGAAGCGCAGCCGCCCCCGCGACCGTGACCGGAGAGGTTCCCCGAAGCCACTGGCAAATGCCGGGAAGGCGGGAGGGCCGCCGGGGCAGACGCCCCGACATCCGCAAGCCGGGAGACCTGCCAGCGCGAGAGGTACGTGACGGCGGACGGGGGGTTCCGCGACCGGCTCGGGTATCGGCTGATACCCCCGCAGGCCCGCCCCTTTCCGCGCCCGAGAAAGGACCGGCCCGAGTGACCGTGACGCTTCATGTCTGCACCACCTGCCGGATGGGCCAGCCCATTGCGGAGGACGAACCGCGCCCCGGCGCCCGGCTTCTGGCCGCTCTAGAGGCTGCCGGCGCACCCGAGGGCGTGCGCATCGTTCCGGTGGAATGCCTTTCGGCCTGCGACCACGGTTGCAACATCGCGCTCAGCGCGCCCGGCCGCTGGTCCTATGTCTACGGCCGCATGGACCCCGACAGCCATGTCGCCGATATCCTCGCCGGCGCCGCGGCCTATGCCAACGCGCCTGACGGGCTGGTCCCGTGGCGCGAGCGCCCGGTGATCTTCCGCAAGCAATCGCTTGCCCGCATCCCCCCGATGGAGAGCTGAATGTCCGACCTAGCCAAGATCCCCGTTACCGTCATCACCGGCTTTCTCGGTGCGGGGAAAACGACCCTGATCCGTCATCTCATGGCCAATCCGCAGGGCAAGAGGCTTGCCGTTCTGGTCAACGAATTCGGCAGCGTTGGCGTCGATGGCGATATCCTGAAAAGCTGCGCGGACGAGAGCTGCCCGGCCGAGAATATCGTCGAACTGGCCAATGGCTGCATCTGCTGCACTGTCGCCGACGACTTCATCCCGACGATCGAGGCGCTGATGGCCCTGCCGCAGCGGCCCGATCACATCCTGATCGAGACCTCGGGCCTCGCCCTGCCGAAGCCGCTCCTGAAAGCCTTCGACTGGCCGGCGATCCGCTCGCGGATCACGGTGGACGGCGTCATCGCGCTTGCCGATGCCGAGGCCGTGGCGGCCGGCCGCTTCGCACCCGACGAGGCGGCGGTCGAGGCGCAGCGTCTGGCCGACGACAGCCTCGACCATGAGACGCCCTTGTCGGAGGTATTCGAGGACCAGATCGCCTGTGCCGATCTCGTCCTCCTGTCGAAGGCCGATCTTGTCGGGGCGGCGGGACTTGCCGCCGCGAGGGCGGTGATCGAGGCCGAAGCACCGCGGCCCGTCCCTATCCTGGCGATGGAGGAGGGCCGCATCGACCCGAAGGTGATTCTCGGCCTGAACGCCGCGGCCGAGGACGACCTTGCAGCGCGCCCCTCGCATCATGACGGTGCGGACGACCACGAGCACGACGATTTCGATACCGTTGTCATCGACCTGCCCGAAGTCTCGGACCCCGAGGCACTGAACGCCGCGATCGTGCGGCTGGCGCGGGAACAGAAGATCCTGCGGGTGAAAGGCTACGTCGCTGTCACCGGCAAGCCGATGCGGCTTCTGGTTCAGGCCGTTGGCGAGCGCATCCGCGCCCAGTACGACCGGCCCTGGGGGCAAAGCCCGCGCGTCTCGCGACTCGTCGTCATCGGCGAGCATGACGATGTCGATCCGGCCGCGATCCGCGCGGTCCTGCTCCCCGAAGTCCAGGAGGCCTGACGCCGCGATGCATGTCGTCTTCCGCGAAAGTCACGGGCTGGAGGAAACCGACACGCCCACCGATCTCGGCCAGGACCCGGCCGAACTGGTGGTGCTGTCGTTCTCCGACAGCGACCTTGGCGCCTTCGCGGCAGGCTGGCATCGTGCGGGTGGCGGGCTGCCGACTCTGAGGCTCGCCAACCTCGTGGCGCTCAGGCATCCCCTGTCGGTCGATACCTATGCCGAGCGGACGCTGTCCGGCGCCAGGGGCATCCTGATCCGGCTCATCGGCGGGGAGAGCTACTGGCCCTACGGCCTCGCGCAGGTGCAGGATCTTGCCCGCCGCCAGGACATCGCGCTTGCCGTCCTGCCGGCGGACGGGCGCGAGGATGCGCGCCTCGATGCCCTCTCCACGCTGCCGAAATCGACCCTGCGCCGGCTGCAAACGCTCTGTGACGCCGGCGGCGCGGTGGCCGCGCAGGCGGCTTTGCAGCAGTTGGCGCTGGCGGCCGGGCTTTATGCCGGGCCGGTGGCGGGCGACAAGACGGTGCCCGCCTTCGGCTGGTATCTGCCGGGCAGGGGTGTCGTCGCCGGCCCCGATGCGCGACGTGGTCCCGGACTTGATCCGGGACCTCCGCGCCCGCTCGCCGTCGTGTCCTTCTACCGCTCCTACCTGACCTCGGCCGATACCGACCCTGTGGATGCCCTGATCGCCGCGCTGGAGGCGCGCGGGTTCGCCGCCATCGGCGCCTATGCCGCAAGCCTCAAGGACCCGGCGGCGGCCGAATGGCTCCGGTCGGAACTGGTCCGCCTTGCCCCGGCGACCATCGTCAACGCCACGGCGTTTTCGGCGAAGGGTTCCGACGGCGCGCCGTCGCCGCTCGACGCGCCGGGATGCCCGGTCTTCCAGGTGGCGCTCTCCACGGCGCGGAAGAGGGACTGGGCCGGCGCCGAACGCGGGCTCTCGCCCGCCGATCTCGCGATGCATGTCGTCCTGCCGGAGGTCGACGGCCGCATCTTCGCGGGCGTCGCGAGCTTCAAGCAGCCGTCGCGGAAGGACCCCGACCTGCAATATTCCCGCTTCGCCCACCGCGCCGACCCGGACCGGATCGCCGCCGTGGCCGACCGGGTGGCGGGCTGGCACCGGCTGGCGGCGACGACGGCGGCGAAGCGCCGGCTGGCGCTGGTCCTGTCCACCTATCCCGGCAAGGCGCATCAGCTGGCCCATGCGGTGGGCCTCGACGCGCTCGCCTCGGCCGAGGCGATCCTTGGCGCATTGGCCGGCGAGGGCCACGCCGTCGAAGCAGGCGCGGATCTCGGCGCGGCGCTGATGGTCGAGGCGCTGGAATGGCCGGTTTCGGCCTATGAAGACACTGTTTCGACGCTTCCGGAGGCGCTTCGCGAGGCCCTTTTCGCCGCCTGGGGCGACCCGCAGACCGATCCGTCGGTCCGCGACGGCCACTTCCGCTTTGCCGCGGTCCGGCGGGGGCAGGCCGTCATCGCGCTGCAACCCGAACGGGGCGAGGTGACGACGCGCGGCGACGATTACCACGACCTCGCCCGCACCCCGCGCCACGCCTATGTCGCCTTCTATCTCTGGCTGCGGGCGCAAGGGGTTCACGCGCTGATCCATATCGGCGCCCACGGGACGCTGGAATGGCTGCCGGGCAAGTCGGTGGCCTTGTCGGCGGAGTGCTGGCCCGAGGCGCTGACCGGCGATCTGCCGGTCGTCTATCCCTTCATCGTCAACGATCCCGGCGAGGCGGCGCAGGCCAAGCGCCGCATCGGCGCCGTCACCATCGGCCACCTGCCGCCGCCCCTCGCGGCAAGTGCGGTGCCGGAGGATCTTGGCCGGCTCGAACGGCTTCTCGACGAATATTCCACCGCTGACGGGCTCGACCCCGCCCGCCGCGACCGGCTGATCGCGTCGATCCGCGACGAGGCGCGGGGACGCGGGGTCGAGGACGATCTCGGCATTCCGGGGGATGCCTCGCCCGCCGAGGCGATCACCCGGATCGACCGTTTCGTTTGCGACATCAAGGAAAGCCAGTATGGCGACGGGTTGCATGTCTTCGGCGCCGGCCAGTGCGGGGCCGAGGAACGCGCGGGACTGCTGGTGGCGCTGAGCGGCCGGCGGGTCGATGGCGGCCCGTCCGGGTCGCCGTTCCGGGGCCGTTCGGACGTGTTGCCGACCGGGCGGAACCTCTTCACCACCGATCCCCGCGCCGTGCCCTCGCGCGCGGCCCATGCGCAGGGGGTGAAGCTGGCCGAGGAACTTCTGAGGCGGCACCTTCAGGATCACGGCGACTGGCCGAAATCGCTGGTCGTGGACCTCTGGGGCTCGGCCACGATGCGGACGGCGGGCGAAGAATTCGCGATGGCGCTGCATCTCGCCGGCCTTGCGCCTGCATGGGACGCGGGGTCGGAGCGGGTCTCGGGCTTCGAGGTGGTGCCGCTGGCGCTGCTCGGCCGCCCGCGCATCGACGTGACCTTGCGGGTTTCGGGCCTGTTCAGAGACGTTTTCCCCGGCCTCGCCCAGCTTTTCGAAGCCGCAGCCGCAGCACTCGGGGCGCGGGACGAGGCGCCGGAGGACAATCCCTACGCGCGGACCACGCCACGCGTCTTCGGGCCGAAGCCGGGGCTCTACGGCCTCGCCATGGGCGAGGCGATCGAGGATTACGGGACCGAGGGGCAGCACGCGGCGGGAGAGGCCTGGCTTGCAGGGTCCGAATGGGCGATCGACGCGAAGGGCGCGGTGCAGCCCGCGCGCGCGGCGCTCGAAGCGCAGGTCAGGGCGGCGGACGGGTTCGTCCACGTGCAGGACCTGGCGGAGACCGACCTCCTCCTTGCCTCCGACTATGCCGCGCACGAGGGCGGGTTCGCCGCCGCCGTGGCGCGACTCGGGGGCGGGGCGCCGGCGCTCTATCACCTCGACGCGACCCGTCCCGACGCGCCCCGTGCCCGGACGCTGAACGAAGAAATCGGCCGCGTGGTCCGGGCTCGCGCGGCAAATCCGAACTGGGCCGACGGGATGTTGCGCCACGGCTTCCGGGGAGCGGCCGAAATCGCCGCGACGCTCGACCACATGGCCGCCTTCGCCCATCTCGCCCGCGCGGTGCCGGCGCATCTTTTCGACCTCTACCACGACGCGACGCTGGGCCGCGAGGACGTCGTGGCCTTCATGGAGCGCGAGAATCCCGGCGCGCTTCAGGCCATGCGCGACCGGTTCGCGGCGCTGGCGGCGGCCGGGCTCTGGGTCACGCGCCGCAACTCCATCGCAACGGGGGCGGGGCAATGAGCGCGCCGGTCATCCAGGGCTGGTGCCCCGGCGCGCTGCGGCCGATGATGTCGGGCGACGGGCTGGTCGTGCGGGTGCGCCCGCGCGGCGGCCGGCTGACGCCGGAGCAGGCATCGGGAATAGCCGAGCTGTCGCTTCGCCACGGCAACGGCCTCATCGACCTGTCGTCGCGGGCGAACGTGCAGCTTCGCGGCGTGACCGAGGACGGGCATGGTCCGCTGATCGAGGGTCTTTCCGCGCTGGGCCTCATAGACGAATCGACCGAGGCGGAGAGCCGCCGCAACATCGTCGTCACGCCGTTCTGGAAGGACGGCGACGGTGTGCAGGCGGTCGTGCGGTCGCTGGCGGCGGCGCTGACGCGGCCGGACGCGCCGGATACGCCGGGCAAGTTCGGCTATGCGGTCGATTGCGGGGCGGCGCCGGTGCTCACCGCGGTTTCCGCCGACATCCGGATCGAGCGCGGCCCGGATGGCGGCCTGCTGGTCCGCCCGGACGGCGCCGCCACCTGTGCCCGGGCAACAGCCGAGACCGCGACCGACGTGGCGCTGGACCTCGCGCGCTGGTTCCTCGACGGCGGCGGCGCTCCGCAGGGCCGGGGCCGCATGGCGGCGCATCTGGCCCGGGGCGTGGTCTTGCCGCCGGCCTTTGCCGAATTCCCGGCCGCCCCGACCGTCGCGGTGGTCGATCCCGGCCCCGGTCCGGTGGCGCAGGGCGTCCTGGTCGCGTTCGAATTCGGCCAGATGCGCGCCGAAACATTGTCTGTCCTTGCCGAAACCGGCCCGCTCCGGGTGACGCCCTGGCGGATGCTCCTGGTCGAAGGGGCCGGCGCCATACCGGCGATTGCCGGTGTGATCACAGACCCCGACAGCCCGCTTCTGCGGGTCGTCGCCTGCACCGGCGCGCCGGGCTGTCCACAAGCGCAGGTCGCCACGCGGCCGCTCGCGCGGGCCTTGTGCGCCGCACTCGCGCCCGGGAAGCGGCTGCATGTGTCGGGCTGCGCCAAGGGCTGCGCCCATCCCGGCGCGGCACCGCTGACGCTGGTGGGGCGGCCGGGCGGCACCGTCGATCTGATCCGCGACGGTAGCGCCGCCGATACACCCAGTCGCACCGGGCTCGACCCCGCCGTGCTTACCTTTCACATCCTGACCGAGATCACTCATGCCTCATAGCTACCAGACCGACGGCGCCGCCATTTACCGCGAGAGTTTCGCCACGATCCGGGCCGAGGCCGCGCTGGACGGTTTCACCCCCGAGGAAGAGGTGGTCGTGGTCCGGATGATCCATGCCGCCGGGATGGTCGGGCTTGAACGCCACGTCCGCTTCTCGCCCGGCATGGCGAAAGCGGCGCGGGCGGCGCTCGAAGCCGGGGCGCCGATCCTCTGCGATGCGCGGATGGTGAGCGAGGGCATCACCCGGCCGCGCCTGCCCGCGAACAACGAGGTGATCTGCACCCTCAACGATCCGCGCGTGCCGGACATGGCGAAGACGATGGGCAATACCCGCTCGGCCGCCGCGCTGGAACTCTGGCGGCCGCATCTGGCGGGCGCGGTGGTGGCGATCGGCAATGCGCCGACCGCCCTTTTCCACCTTCTCGACATGCTCGAAGATCCGGCCTGTCCGCGCCCCGCCGCGATCATCGGCTGCCCGGTGGGTTTCGTCGGCGCGGCGGAATCGAAGGACGCGCTGATGGCCGACCTGCCGGTGCCGTCGCTGATCGTGAAGGGCCGGCTCGGCGGATCGGCGATCACTGTCGCGGCGGTCAACGCGCTCGCCAGCCGGACGGAATGACAATGGGCAAGGTCATCTGCGTCGGCCTCGGCCCCGGCGATCCCGAATTGATGAGCGTAAGGGCCGACCGGCTGGTGCGCGGGGCCGCCCATGTCGCCTATTTCCGCAAGGCGGGGCGCGCGGGCCAGGCGCGCCAGATCGTGAAAGGGATGATCGGTGAGGGCGTTTCCGAGTATCCGATGGAATATCCGGTCACGACCGAGATCCATTTCTCCGACCCGGAATACAACCGCCTCCTTGCCGAATTCTACGAGGACTGGGCGAAGAAACTCGCCGAACTGGCCGAAACAGAGACTGTTATCGTGCTTTGCGAGGGCGATCCGTTCTTCTACGGCTCGTTCATGCATCTTCATTCGCGCCTTCAGGGCCGCGCAGAGGTGGAGGTCGTCCCCGGCATCACCGGCATGTCCGGCTGCTGGACCGCGACGGGTGTGCCGATCACCTGGGGCGACGACGTGCTGACGGTGCTGATGGCCACGCTGCCGGAGGAAGAGCTGGCGATGCGCGCCCGCGATGCCGATGCGCTCGTGGTGATGAAGATCGGCCGCAACCTGCCGAAGCTGCGCCGGGCCCTTGCGACTGCCGGACGGCTCGGCGCCGCCTGGATCGTGGAGCGGGGCACGATGGAGGGGCAGCGCGTCCAGCGCCTGTCGGAGGCCGACGAGGTCACGCCCTATTTCTCCATCGTCGTCGTGCATGGTCAGGGGCGGCGGCCATGACCGGCTGGATCGCGGTTGCCGGCCTCGGGCCGGGGGATGAGGCGCTGGTGACGGACGAAGTCCGCAGCGCGCTGGCCGAGGCGACCGATGTGGTGGGCTACATTCCGTACGTCGCCCGCGTCGCCCCGCGCCCGGGCCTCACGCTCCATCCCTCGGACAACCGGGTGGAGCTCGACCGCGCCGGCCATGCGCTCGACATGGCGGCGGCGGACAAGCGGGTCGTCGTCGTGTCGTCGGGCGATCCCGGCATCTTCGCGATGGCCTCCGCCCTCTTCGAGGCGCTGGAAGCGCGGCCGGAGCCGGAGCGATTCGACATCCGCATCCTGCCCGGCATCACCGCGATGCTCGCCGCTGCCGCCCGGCTCGGCGCACCGCTCGGCCACGATTTCTGTGCGATCAACCTTTCCGACAACCTGAAGCCGTGGGATCTGATCGAACGCCGCCTGCGGCTCGCGGCCGAGGCCGGTTTCGCGATGGCGTTCTACAATCCGCGTTCGAAAAGCCGCCCGCACCAGTTCGCCCGCGCCCTCGACATCCTGCGCGAGACCTGCGGGCCGGAGCGGCTGATCTCCTTCGCCCGGGCCGTGACCACGCCGGACGAGAGCCTGAGCACCGTGACCCTGGCCGAGGCGACGCCGGAGATGGCCGACATGCGCACGGTCGTGATCCTCGGCAATGCCGAGACGCGCCGGGTCGGGCGCTTCGTCTACACGCCGAGGTCGGCGGGATGACCGAGAAACGCCATAACCCCGGGCAGATCCCGTGCGATCCGTCGCGGCGGCAGGACCGGCCGGTCGATCATGATCACCGGAATCCGCAAGGCCCGCGCGGCATCGAGCTTTGCCCGCGCGCCGTCGCCGCCGGAATTCTTGGCGACGATCAGGTTGACGCGGCGGGATTTCAGAAGCTTCAGGTCGCCGGCCTCGGTGAAGGGGCCACGGGCCACCACGATCTCGGCGTCGGGCAGCGGCAACCGCCCTTCGGGCCGATCGACGAGGCGCAAGAGATACTGGTGCCAGGGCTTGACCGCGAAGGCCGAAAGGGTCTGGCGCCCGATGGCGAGGAAGATGCGGCAGGGCTCTTCCGGCAGCGCATCGACGGCGGCGGCGATATCGGCGACATGGGTCCAGTCGTCGCCCTCGCCCGCGTCCCACGGCGCCCGCGCGTAGCCGCAGAGCGGCAGCCCGGTCGCAGCAGCGGCGTCGATCGCATTGCGGCTCATCCCGGCGGCGAAGGGGTGCGTCGCGTCGACGATATGGGTGATCCTCTCGGCGGCCAGCCAGGCCGCCAGCCCCTCGACGCCGCCGAACCCGCCGACGCGCGTCGGCAAGGGCTGCGCCACCGGCGCGCTCGTGCGGCCGGCGTAGGAATAGATCGCGTCGATCCCGTGATCCGCGAAATGTCGCGCGATCACAGTGGCTTCGGTCGTTCCGCCCAGAAGAAGGACGCGCATCATGTCTGATCCCTGGCTCACCATCATCGGTATCGGCGAAGATGGTCACGCCGGGCTGCCGGATGCAAGCCGCGCGGCGCTGCTTCGGGCCGAAATCATTTTCGGCGGTCCCCGGCATCTGAATCTTGCCGGGGCCGGCGCGAAGGGACGGCCGTGGCCGATCCCGTTCGATATAGACCCTGTTCTGGCCGAAAAGGGCAGGAGCGTCGTCGTTCTGACCTCCGGCGATCCGTTCTGGTATGGCGCCGGCGCGCGCATCGCAGAGCATGTGCCGCGCGCGGAATACAGGGTGATCCCGGCGCCTTCGGTCTTTTCGCTCGTGGCCGCGCATCTGGGCTGGTCGATCCAGCGCAGCATTTGCCTCGGTCTCCATGCGGCACCGTTCGAAAGGTTGGTCCCTGTCCTGCACCCCGGCGCCGCGATCATCGCGACCCTTCGCGACGGCGCCGCGCCTGCGGCGCTGGCATCCTGGCTTGTCGCGCAGGGTTTTGGAGCCACTCGGGTGCATGTGCTGGAGCGGATGGGCGGTGCTCAACAGCGGGTCCGCGCCAGCCGCGCCGATGCGTTCGACCTGACCGGTATCGAAGCGCCGGTCGCGGTCGCGATTGAGGTCGCGGGCGCGCCGGGCCTGATGCGCGGGTTCGGCCTGGCCGACGAGTTGTTCGCCACCGACGGGCAGATCACCAAGCGGCCGGTGCGGGCCGTTACACTCTCCACCCTCGCACCGCGCCCGGGCGAGGTTCTATGGGATCTCGGTTCGGGGTCGGGTTCGATCGCGGTCGAATGGTGTCTTGCCGGCGGGCGGGCCGTCGCGGTCGAGGCGCGGGATGACCGTGCGGCGAATATCGCCGAGAATGCCAAGCGGTTCGGCGTCGATCATCTTCTTCAGGTCGTCGTCGGGCGCGCGCCCGAGGCGGTCGCGGGGCTGGACGCGCCCGACGCGGTCTTCATCGGTGGCGGCGCGACCGAAGCGATGATTGCGGATCTGTGGTCAATGCTGCCGCCCGGCGCCCGGCTCGTCGTGAACGGCGTGACGCTCGAGACCGAGGCGCTGCTTGCGGCCGAGCATGCGGCGCGCGGCGGCAACCTGATGCGGATCGAGCTTGCCGAAGCGGCGCCGCTCGGCCGCCTGCGCGGCTGGGTCCCGGTGCGGCCGGTGGTGCAATGGAGCACCGTCCGATGATCCGCGTGCTGGGCATTGGCTGCCGCGGCGCCGTGACCGAGGCCGCGTTGTCCGACGCTGTCGGAAAGGCCTTGTCGCGCGCTCCGGGTCCGCTGGACCGGCTGGCTACCCTCGCGGAAAGGGCCGGAACAGAGCCTGTTCTGGCGCTTGCGGCGCGTCATGGCCTGCGGCTTGTCGGGCTCGACGCCACGGCACTCGAAGGCTGCGCGACGCCGACCCGGTCCGCCCGGATCGCGGCGCGGTTCGGCACCGGGAGCGTGGCCGAGGCCGCCGCGCTCGTCGCCGCCGGAGCGGGCGCGCGGCTTTGCTGCGAACGGCAGATTTCAACCGATGGCATGGCCACCGCCGCCATCGCGGAAGGAGACGGATGATGACGGTGCATTTCATCGGGGCGGGCCCCGGAGCGGCGGATTTGCTGACCCTGCGCGGCCGCGATCTGATCGCCGCGTCGCCGGTCTGTCTTTACGCAGGCTCGCTGGTGCCCGAGGCGGTGCTGGCGCATTGCCCGGCCGGCGCGCGGATCGTCAACACCGCACCGATGTCGCTCAACGCCATCATTGCCGAGATCGCCGCCGCCCATGCGGCCGGCCTCGACGTGGCGCGGCTGCATTCCGGCGATCTTTCGGTCTGGTCGGCGATGGGCGAACAGCTCAGGCGGCTGCGTGCGCTCGGCATTCCCTATGACGTGACGCCGGGCGTCCCGTCCTTCGCCGCCGGGGCCGCCGCGCTTGGCGCCGAACTGACCCTGCCCGGTGTCGCGCAATCGGTCGTTCTCACCCGCACCTCCGGCCGCGCGACCTCGATGCCGCCGGGCGAGACGCTGGAGAATTTTGCCCGGACCGGAGCGGTTCTCGTGATCCACCTGTCGGTGCATGTCCTTGACCGGGTGGTGGTGGAACTGGTGCCCCATTACGGCCCCGACTGCCCCGTCGCGGTGATCTGGCGGGCGAGCTGGCCCGACCAGCGCATCGTCCGCGCCACGCTGGCCACGCTGGAAACCGCCGTCGGCGCGGAGATGGAGCGGACCGCGCTGATCTTCGTCGGGCATTCGCTCGGGGCGGAGGATTTCGACGAAAGCAGGCTCTATGCCGGCGATTACGACCGGCGCTACCGGCCGGTCGGCACCAGCCCGCGCTTTCCGGAAAGCGCATGACCCCGCCCGGCCTCATCATCTCGGCGCCGGCCTCGGGCACCGGAAAGACCACGCTGATGCTGGGGCTTCTCGGCGCCTTCCGCGCCGCCGGCCTGACGGTCCAGCCATTCAAGAGCGGGCCGGACTATATCGACCCGGCCTTTCACCGGGCGGCGTCGGGGCGGATGTCGGTCAATCTCGACAGCTGGGCGATGGGGACGGACCGCATCGCCGGGTTGATCGGGGCGGGTGCGGACGCCGATCTGGTGCTGGCCGAAGGCTCGATGGGGCTCTTCGACGGCGTGGCCCGGCGCGGCGAGGCCGGGACCGGCGCCTCGGCCGATCTTTCGGCGCTGACCGGCTGGCCCGTGGTGCTGGTCCTCGACGTGTCGGGGCAGGCGCAATCAGCCGCCGCCGTGGCGAAGGGCTTCGCCGCGTTCCGGCCGGATGTGACGGTGGCCGGCGTGGTCCTGAACCGGGTCGCGAGCCCGCGTCACGAGGCGTTGGTGCGGGTCGGGATGGAGGCGGCCGGGATCCGCGTGTTCGGCGCCCTGCCGCGCAAGGCGACGATCGAGATGCCGGAGCGGCATCTTGGCCTCGTCCAGGCCGAGGAAACGCCCGAACTGGAGCGAATCATCGCCGAGGCGGGGGCCTTCGTCGCCGAACATCTCGACCTCGGGGCGCTCCGGGGGGCGGCGGCGGCCAGCACGCTGCCGGCCGCCGCGCCGGTTCGCGTCACCCCGCCCGGCCAGCGGATCGCGCTGGCCCGCGACGCCGCGTTTTCCTTCGTCTACCCGCACCTTCTCGATGGCTGGCGGACCGCCGGCGCCGAGATCCTGCCCTTCTCGCCCCTCGCCGACGAGGCCCCCGACGACAGCGCCGATTGCTGCTGGCTGCCCGGCGGGTATCCCGAACTGCATGGGCCGAGGCTTGCCGCTGCAAGCCGGTTTCGGCAGGGTTTGAGACTGTTTTCCGAGACGAAGCCGGTGCATGGCGAGTGTGGCGGCTACATGGCGATGGGCGCCGCGATCGTCGACCGCGAGGGGCGGCGGCACGAGATGGCGGGGCTTCTCGGCCTCGTCACCTCGTTCGAGAAGCGCAGGATGCATCTCGGCTACCGGTGCGCCGAGCTTGGCGCGGCCATACCCGGCCACCGGGCCGGCGCGCGGCTTCGGGGCCACGAGTTTCACTACTCGACCATCCTCGACCAACCCGATATGGCGCTGGCGCGGGTGGAGGACGCGAACGGCGACCCGGTGCCCGAGACCGGATCGCGCCGGGGGCGCGCCACCGGCACCTTCTTTCACTTGATCGCGGAGGCGATATGAGCGGCTTCGTCAGTTTCGTCTCGTCCGGCCCCGGCGATCCGGAGCTTCTGACCGTGCGGGCCGTCCAGCGGTTGCAGGCAGCCGATGTGATCCTCTTCGACGACCTCGCCTCGGGGCCGATCCTCTCCCATGCCCGCCCGGGCGCGGATCTTGTCGGCGTCGGCAAGCGGGCGGGGCGCCCTTCGGCGCGGCAGGATCACGTCAACCGGCTGCTCATCGACTACGCCCGGACCGGGGCGAAGGTGGTGCGGCTCAAGTCCGGCGATTGCGGGATGTTCGGGCGGCTGGAGGAGGAGATCACCGCCGTCAGGGGCGAGGGGATCGGCTACGAGATCGTCCCCGGCGTCACCTCGGCGATGGCGGCTGCGGCAGCGGCGGGCATTCCCTTGACCCGGCGGCTGACGGCGCGCCGGGTGCAGTTCGTCACCGGCCACGACGTGACCGGCGCGCTGCCCGAGGACATCAACCTTGCCGCGCTCGCCGATGCGACGGCGACGACGGTCGTCTTTATGGGCAAGCGCACCTTCGCCGAGCTTGCCCGCCGGCTTCAGGGCGCGGGAATGGCGGCCGACACGCCGGCGCTGCTGGCCGAAAGCGTCTCTACCCCGGCGCAAAAGCTGGTGCGCGGCACGCTGGCCACGATGGAGCGGCTGATCGCGGACGAGGCGTCGGATGGCCCGGCGCTGATCCTGCTCGGCCCGCTCGCGGAGGGGGCATGACGGGAACGGTCGCCACGATCTGCCGGACCTGCCCGGCCGGCCAGGCGGGGCTGGCGGCCGCGATGCGGGCCGCCTTCGCCGAGGCCGGCCTGACCTGCGAGATCCGCGAGACCGAGTGCATGTCGGGATGCGCCCGGCCGTCGACCGTCGCCTTCCGCGCCGAGGGCAAGACCGCCTATCTTTTCGGCGACGTGAGTGCGGCCGACCTGCCGAACCTCCTGACCTTCCTGCGCCATTACGAGGCCTCGCCCGACGGAACCTTCGCCGATGCCCGCCCGCTTGGCAGTCTTCGCGAAAAGGCGCTCGCGCGGATTCCGGGCTGAAGACGGCGGCCCGGCGTCGCAATAAGACCCGCCGGGGGCGCAAACCGCCTTGACCCGTCGTCCCGCATGCTGGCAGATGGAAGGGCATGGTGTCCGATCGGCGCAAAGCGTCCGGACCGAAACGGGAATGGGGTAGGGTGGACCAAAGGCGGCACCCGAAGCCTCAACCGCCCCCGCGACTGTAAGCGGCGAGCGGCTTTCCAATAGCCACTGGGGGCGACCCCCGGGAAGGCGGAAGGCGCGCAGCGACCCGCGAGTCAGGAGACCGGCCATGCGTGAAGGCAACGCGAACGCCGTCGGGTGTGACGGCAAGGAGAGAGACATGAACGCGACCACACATTCCGCCGCCAAGACCTCCACCGGGCTTCTGTCCATCGTCTTCGTCGCCCTCGTCGGGGCCACGGTGCTGTTCCTCGCGGGCCACGCCCAGTCGGCGACGCTGCACGACGCTGCGCACGACATGCGCCACGCCACGGGCTTCCCCTGCCACTGAGCGGGGCGCGGACGCACTGATCCAATGATCCAACGCATGCTGGCCGGCGGGCTGATCGCCGGCTTTGCGGCGGGGCTGCTTGCGGCCCTGCTGCATTTCGCCTTCATCCAGGAGCTGATCCTCGTGGGTGAGGATTATGAAACCGGCGCGCTGGTGCACTTTTCCGATGCCGGCGCGGAGGCGGACCACAACCATGCGGCGGGCGAGGCCGCGCATGATCACGGGACCGGCGATGCCGGGGAAATGCCGCTCAGCCGCAATATGCTGACCGTGCTTTTCACCGGGCTGACTTATGCCGGCTACGGCCTGCTTCTGGTCGCCGCCTTCGCTTTTGCCGGGCAGCTTGGCCACAAGGTCGGTGCGCAGGAGGGGATCCTCTGGGGGCTTGCGGGCTATGCGGCCTTTCAGCTCGCGCCGTCCATGGGATTGCCGCCGGAACTGCCGGGATCGGTCGCCGCCGATCTCACCGATCGCCAGATCTGGTATTTTGGCACGGTGATCGCGACCGGTGTGGCGCTGGCGCTCTTCGCGTTCGGGCGTGGATTCATACCGGCGCTCGTCGCAGGTATGCTCATCGCCGCACCGCATGTGATCGGCGCGCCGCATCTGGACGAGTACTACGGCGTCGCGCCGCCGGAAGTGGCCGGAGAGTTCGTCGCGCGGGCGCTCGGCGTCGGGTTCGTCGCCTGGGCGGTGCTTGGCTGGCTGGCCGGGCGGTTCTGGGCGAAGGAGCCGGTGTGAAAACGAAAGCCCCGCGCATGTCCGTGCGCGGGGCTCCCCGCCCTTGCCGGCGGTTCAGGGGGTGAGATGATCGAACTTCTTCTCGTCGGTATCGGCACGGGCAATCCCGATCATCTGACGCTGCAGGCGATCAAGGCGCTGAACACCGCCGACATCGTGCTGATCCCGCGCAAGGGCGACTCCAAGGCCGACCTCGCCGATCTGCGCCGGGCGATCTGCGCCGAGGTCCTGACCAACCCGGCAACGCGGATCGCCGAGTTCGACCTGCCGGTTCGCGACAGTGCCAATCCCGACTATCAGGCTGGCGTCGATGCCTGGCATGACGCCATCGCGCATGTCTGGAAAGACACTATCCTTGCCGAAATCGGCCCGCATGGGCGCGTGGCGCTCCTGGTCTGGGGCGACCCGTCGCTCTACGACAGCACCTTGCGCATTGCCGGCCGGATCGCGGGCGACCTCGCGGTTTCGGTCCGCGTCATTCCCGGCATCACCTCGCTTCAGGCGCTGACCGCCGCCCATGCGATCCCGATCAACGAGATCGGCGCCCCCTTCGCCGTGACCACCGGCCGGCGCCTGCGCGACGAAGGCTGGCCGGCCGGCATCGACACCGTCGCGGTCATGCTCGACGGCGAATGCTCGTTCCGGACGGTTCCGCCCGCAGGCGTTACGATCTGGTGGGGCGCCTATGTCGGCATGGCGGATGCGATCACCCTGTCCGGGCCGCTTGCCGAGACGGCGCCGCGGATCGTCGCGACACGGGCCGAGGCGCGGGCGCGGCATGGCTGGATCATGGATATCTACATCCTGCGCCGCGCCTGAGCGGAGCCCGCGTCAGGTCTTGCGGATGGTATCGCCAAGCTGAAGCACCGGAGTCAGTTCGACCCGTTCGCCGCCGATCAGCCCGCTCTGGCTGTGGCCCGCGATGATCGCGGCGGCGCGGCGGCCGATCTCGTGCCGGCAGGCATCCATCGTCGCGAGCCGGCGCGGCAGCCCGTCCAGAAGCTCCACCCCGTTGAACCCCGCGAGGCCAAGCCGTTCAGGCACGTCGATGCCCTTCTCGAGGCAGTAGAGAAGTCCGCCGGCGCCGATCATGTCGTTGGAGTAATAGAGGAAATCGAGATCCGGGGACCGCTTCAGCATCGCTTCGGTCATTTCCCGCCCCTTCAGAAGCGCCGAGCCGCCTGAATAGAATTCCCGGTCGGCAAGCGCGATGCCGGCCTCCGCCAGCCCCGCCTCGAAACCTTCCAGCCGTTTGCGGGCGCGGTGATCGTGCGGCATCTTGGTGCCGAGAAAGCCGATCCGGCGATAGCCGGCGGCGACAATGGCGCGGGCCATCTCCATCCCCGCCCGCCGGTGCGAGATACCGACGACCGAGTCTATCGCCTCGCCGTCGACATCCATGATCTCGACGATGGGAATGCCGGAATTCTTCATCATGGCGCGGGCGGCATCGGTATGCTCGAGCCCGGCGACGATCACCCCGGACGGCCGCCAGGACAGCATCTCGTAAAGGGCTGCCTCCTCGCGTTCGGCGGAATAGTTGGTGACGCCGAAAACCGGCTGAAGGCCGCTGTCCTCGAGTTCCTCGGAAATGCCGCTCAGGACCTCGGGGAAGACCAGGTTCGACAGTGACGGCACGATGACCGCGACAAGGTTGACCCGCTGCGAGGCCAGTGCTCCGGCGATCTTGTTCGGGACGTAGCCAAGGCGCTTGGCCGCGTCGAGGACCCGTTCGCGGGTGGCGGCCGAGACGTCGCCGCGGTTGCGCAGGACGCGGCTGACGGTCATTTCCGATACTCCGGACGCTTCGGACACGTCGCGCAATGTCAATGTCCGGCGCGATTCGGCTGGTCCGCTGCTGCCCACGAAGCTCCCCCCCGGGAATGTTGCCTGCACCCTGATTAGCGCCAAAGCAGGGCTTGTCCAAGCAGAGATGAAGGGCAGGCTTTAGCGCTAACCGGCGCGCGGAGGCCGGGTCGCACCGTCCCGCCCGGCGCCGAAGCGGCGCGCGCGATCAGGTGCCGTCGGCAAGTTCCCGCAGGGCGTCGTCGTCGAGCACGATCATGGTGTTGGCGTCGTCCAGCGCCACGACCTTGCGGGTGCGAAGCTCCGTTATCGCGCGGCTGACCGTTTCCGGCGTGAGGCCGAGATAGTCGGCGATGTCGGACCTGTTCATCGGCAGCCGGACGAGCGTGTAGGCCCCGAGCGGCTCGCCTATCCTGTCGAGAAGCAGTTCCAGGAACGCCGCGGTCTTTTCCAGCGCGAGACGCCGGCCCAGCATCAGGAAGTGATCCTGGAGGAACCGGATATCGTCGAGCGCCGACTGCATCAGGAAGCGGTGCAGGTCGGGATCGCGTTCCGGCTGCATGAGGTTCGCGCACCGGTGCGCCACGACCTCGCACGGGGATATCGCGTCGCACTCCGTGGTGTGCCGGCCATCGGCGGGCAGGCCGACCACATCGCCGGGAAAGCCGAAGGCGATGACCTGACGGCGCCCGTCCTTCTGGAGCCGGGTCAGCCGCACCACGCCGGAGGCGATCTGGTAGACGAAATGCGCCGAATCGCGTTCGTGAAACAGGTGCTGGCCGGCCTGGATCCGGCGCGTAACGGGGTCGGACAGGGTTCTGCGCCGCGGAATGCGAACGCGGATTTCGCTTTGGGTCCGTCCGGCGTCGAAGTGAAGCGCTGAGTGCATGATAACCCCCAAGGTTGTTCCACCTCACCCTGACGTGGTAATGTCTCAGCACTGTCACGACGCATGTATCAAAGTGTAACGGGCGCGATTTCGCTGACCTTCGGTTGAATGTGTGGGTTTGAACGTTATCTCGGCGTTGAGTATCGGAATCACAATCCCCGGGGGGACGGACGATGACCGGGACCACCGTTCTCGTCGTCGAAGACGAAGCGGCGATTCGCACCCTGCTCCGGCGTTGCCTGGAAGGCGACGGCTATGCGGTCCGCGAAGCCAGGACCGAGGCTGAGGTTCTGACCGCGCTCAAGGACGGGCCGGTGGACCTGATCACGCTCGATCTCAATCTTGGCGGCGAAAGCGGGATCGAGATTGCCCGCGCGGTGCGCAAGGTGTCCACGGTTCCGATCATCATGGTGACCGGCAAGGGCGACGTGATCGACCGGGTCGTGGGGCTGGAGGTCGGGGCGGACGACTACATCTCGAAACCGTTTCATGTCCGCGAGGTACTGGCGCGGGTGCGCTCGGTCCTCAGGCGCGCACAGACGCCGCCGACCGCGGACGTGCCGCCGGTGCCGGATGCGGGCGCGGCGGACGATTTCGAGTTTGCCGGCTTCGTCGCGCGGGCATCCACGCTGGAGCTGCGCGATGCGTCCGGCGCGGCCGTCGATCTGACGGGGGGCGACTTCAAGCTTCTGCAGGTCTTTCTCGAACATCCCCGCCGGGTGCTGTCGCGCGAGCAGATCATGGACCTTCTGAACGGCCCCGGCTGGTCGCCGCTCGACCGGACGATCGACAACCAGGTGGCGCGCCTGCGCAAGAAGATCGAGAAGGTGCCGGGCGATCCGAAGCTGATCAAGACGGTGCGCGGCGTCGGCTACATCTTCACCGCGAAGGTGACGCAGATCCCGGCCTCAGCCGCCCCGGCGGGAGAGCAATATGCGTAGCCGCGTGGCAAGGTCGGCCTGCCGGTAGGGTTTTGGAAGCAGCGGGAATTCGTCCGTCGTGAGCGTGTCGACGTCGGCGGCGAAGCCCGAGGTGAGAAGGATCGCGATATCCGGCCGCTCGGACCGGACCCTCTGGGCAAGGCTGAAGCCGTTCATCATGCCCGGCATGACGATATCGGCGAACATCGCGTGGACTCCCCTATGCTCATCGAGCACGGCTAGGGCCTCGTCGGCGTTTCTGGCGGACAGGGTCCGGTAGCCGAGCGCCTCGATCCGGGCAGTGGACAGGCGCCGGACCGCGTCGTCGTCCTCGACGACGAGGATGGTCTGCCCGTTGCCAGCGGCGGCGGCGGTCGCCGGATCTGTTTCGGACCCTGTCGCGACGGGAAGGGGCGCATCGGTCGTTGCCGGGAAATAGAGGCTGACCGTCGTCCCGAGGCCGGGTTCGCTGTAGATCGTCGCGTGGCCGCCGGACTGGCGGACAAAGCCATAGACCATCGACAGGCCGAGGCCGGTGCCCCTGCCCGGCGACTTCGTCGTGAAGAACGGCTCGAACACGCGGCGGCGGATGTCCTCGGTCATTCCACTGCCGCTGTCGGTCACCGAGATCCGCACGTATCTGCCCTGGCTGACGTTGATTTCCTGCGCGAGGTAGGCGTCGTCGATGACGGCATTTCCGATCGACACGTCGAGGGTGCCACCGTCCGGCATCGCGTCCTGGGCATTGACGGCGAGGTTGATGAGCGCGGTCTGAAGCTGCGTCGGGTCCGCCCGGATCGGCCAGACGGCGCCTTCATGGCCGGTCTTCACGCGGATCTGCGGCCCCAGCGTCCGTTCAAGAAGCGCCACCGCCGCGGTAACCGTCGTGACCGGGTCGAGAAGGCAGGGCGACAGGACGCAGCGCGGGGCGAGGGCGAGAAGCTTCGACGTCAGGGCCGCGCCAAGCTCTGCCGCCCCCAGCGCGTCATGAATCAGATCGCGCTGCGCATCGGTCCGAAGCGACCGCTCCAGCAGTTCGAGATTGCCGGTGATCACGGTCAGGAGGTTGTTGAAATCGTGGGCGACGCCGCCGGTCAGCTCGCCGAGGGCCTCCATCCGCTGCGACTGTTCCAGTGCCCGTTCGGCCGCCTTGCGCCGGGTCAGGTCGTGCATCACGCCGACGAAGAGTTGCGCGCCGTCGACCTCGGCATGACCGACCGAGAGGTGGAGCGGAAAGAGGCTGCCATCCTTGCGCAGCCCCTCGACATCGCGGCCGATGCCGATGATCCGGGCCTTGCCGGTCTTCAGGTAGCGTTCGATGGCGTCCTTGTGGCGCATGGCCTGGGCATCGGGGATAAGCAGGTCGAGGGATGCGCCAACCAGTTCCTCGGCGTCGTAGCCGAAGAGGTCGCGGGCCGCGGCGTTGGTCCGGGTCATCCGTCCTGTGACGTCGGCCACGACGATGGCGTCGACCACGGCGTCGAGCAGCGCATCGAGCAGGGTCGAACTGGACGTGTTCGTATTCATATCCGCCGCGCCGGGAAAGTTCGGCGCCAGTGTCGCGGGCGTGGCGGGTGCCGTCAATGGCAGCGATACCTCGTTCAGGTCTTCAATGGCGAGGCGGTTCGGCCGGGGCCGATTTCCTGCAGCACGGCGAGATAGGACAGAAGGTCGGTCAGGGTGATGACGCCGAGGAATCGCCCGTTCTCGGCGACGAGGTATTTGCGCCGGCCGGTCTTCGCGATGTTCTGCAAAAGCGCGTCGGCGGGGAGGTCCGGGCGCACGGTGTTTTCGCTGTCCGCGGCGATGAAGATGTCGCCGACTTGAGTATTGTCCCAGTTTTCCCGGTCGATCCGCCGGACGAGGCCGGAATCGACATAGCCGAGCAGGTGCTCGCCTTCGGTCACCGGGACGAAGCTGACCGCATGGACCAGCATGATCTCGTTGACGACGCGGCTGAGCGGGTCGTCCGGGCCGGCCTGGTGAACGTCTTCGGTCATCATCCGCGCCACGGTCCGGTTGCCGAGTGCGGACTTGACCAGAAGTTGCTGGTAGGTGCCGCGCGCCGCCGACATGAGGAACAGTCCGATCAGCACCTGCCAGAGCCCGCCCGCCGTGCTGCCCGAGAAGAGCGACACGAGGCCGAAGGCGATCAGCGCATAGGCGATGACCTCCGAGGTGGCGCTTGCGTTCCGGGTGGCGCGGACGAGATCGCCCGAGCTGCGCCAGAGGAGGGCGCGAAGGACCCGCCCTCCATCGAGCGGGAAGGCCGGCAAGAGGTTGAAGACGGCGAGGATCAGGTTGATAATCGCCAGATACTCGAAAACCGCCTGCATCGGCGCCGAGACCTCCGCGCCTTGCAGGGCGCGATATGTGAGCCAGGCGAGGCCGGCGAGGGCGAAGCTCATCGCCGGACCGGCGACGGCGATCCAGAATTCGGAAACCGGGCTCGCGGGTTCCTCGTCGAGTTCCGCCACCCCGCCGAAGATGAAGAGCGTGATCCCGCCGATGCCGAGGCCGAAACGGCGGGCGACGAGGGAATGCGCAAGTTCGTGCAGGATGAGACCCAAGAAGAAGGCCAGCATCGCGATCACGGCAAGCCCCAGATAGTCGCCGCGTCCCAGCCCGGGGACGCGTTCGGGAAAGTAGCCGCCCGAAAGCGTCCAGACCAGAAGAGCGGCGATCAGAAGCCAGCTTGGATCGACCTTGATCTGAAAGCCGAAGATGTCGAATAGACGCACCGCTCTCGTGAACATCAGGATACCCTGCAATTTATGGGTTCGTGCAAGATACGCGCATGCCCGATTTTTCGATTGACGCGGATCAAGATCGACGGCCATGACGGGCGCGTGGGCTCATTCCTTGACGTAAGGCTTGCCATCGGCGGCCGGCGCCCGTGCCCGGCCGACGAGGCCCGCGACGAGGACGATGGTGGCGATATAGGGCGCCATCGCGAGGAACTCCGACGGGATCGGCGTTTGCAGGAGTGCCAGCTTCTGCTGAAGCGAATCGGCGAAGCCGAAGACCAGCGCCGCGGCGAGCGCGCCGACCGGATGCCAGCGCCCGAAGATCATCGCGGCAAGGCCGATATAGCCGCGCCCGCCGGTCATGCCCTCGTCGAACCGCCCGACCGAGCCGAGCGTGAACCAGGCGCCGCCGAATCCCGCCACCATGCCGCCGAGCGTGACGTTGACGTAGCGGGTCCGGTAGACGTTGATCCCGAGCGTATCGGCGGCCTTCGGATGTTCGCCCACGGCCCGCGCCCTGAGCCCGTAGCGGGTGTGAAAGAGGTAGTAGGTCGCGACCCCGACCATGATCAGCGCGCCGTAGACGAAGATGTTCTGCTGGAAGATCATCGGCCCGAGGATCGGGATATCGCCGAGGACCGGGATCTTCACCGTGGCGAAGACCGGCGCGTTGTTGAGCGCGCGGTAGTGCTGGAAGACCTGGGAACTCACATAGGAGGTCAGCCCCAGCACGAAAAGGTTGATCACCACCCCGGCGATGATCTGGTCCATCCGGTAGGTGACGACGAGGGCCGCGAGGATGAAGCCGAAAAGCCCGCCGACGGCAACGGCGGCGACGAGTCCGGTCATCCCGCCCGCGACCGACCCGACCAGCGCGCCGGTGAAGGCGCCGGCCAGGAGCATCCCCTCGATGGCGATATTGACGACCGCGACCCGCTCGCACAGCACGCCCGCAAGGCCGCCGAGCGCGATGGGCACCGCGCGGACCATCGTCGCCTGCAGCATGCCGGTCAGCGAGAAGGACTTGCCGGCGGTGGCCCAGACGAGGAACGCCGCGACCAGAAGGAAGAGGCCGAAGCCGAGCGAGAGGCTCGTCCATCTGAGGCCGCCCCGCAGGAACTGCCGGGCGCCGAGGAAGGCAAGGATCGCGGCGACGACATAGGTGAACGGTCCGCCCGGCACGACGAGGTCGGGCAGCACCAGCGCGTCGCCGAACCGCGCGAGGCGGAAGGTCGCGTCGCCGTCCGCACCGGGCGCGAAGACCAGAGCGACGAGCGCCGCGAAGGCGATGAGGATCGCCCCGGTGATCCGCGCCTGCCGCTGCCGCGCGGTATCGACGCGGGCGGCGGCTTCGGGGACGGGGTCGGCGAGCATGGCCATGCGGGGTTACTCCTTCGCATCCGGGGCACGGCGGAAGCCCCAGGGAAAGATCGCGCGCACCAGGAGCGGGGCGGCGATGAAGACGATGATCAGCGCCTGGATGATCGCGATGAGGTCGATCGAGACCCCGGCATCGACCTGCATCTGCCGGCCCCCGGCTTCGAGCGCCCCGAAGAGGAGCCCGGCGAAGAGGACACCGACGGGATGCGACCGGCCAAGAAGGGCGACCGAGATCGCGTTGAAGCCGATCCCGGCGGAAAAGCCCGGCGTGGCGCGGCCGAGAACGCCCAGCGTCTGGTTCGCCCCGGCAAGCCCCGACATGGCGCCTGCGAACGCCATGACCGAGACGATGATCAACCCGGCGCGCATGCCCGCGTAGCGCGCGGCGTCGGGGCTTTCGCCGCTCGCCCGGAACTCGAAGCCGAGCCTTGTGCGGAAGAGCACCCACCAGACCAGAAGCACGGCCGCGAGCGCGACGAAGATACCCGCATGGACGCGCAGGTTGGGGTCGATCCACGCCAGCAGTCGCGGAAGTTCGGCGCTGGGAAGGACCGATTCGGAAATCGGATCGGCGCGGCCGGCCTTCTGGATCCAGGGCTGCCGCAGAAGATAGTCGACCAGCCGGAAGGAGATGAGGTTGAGCATGATGGTCGAGATCACTTCATGCGCCCCCGTTGTCGCCCTGAGCACCCCGGCGATGCCGGCATAGATCGCGCCCACCACCACGCCGCCAAGCATGGCGAGCGGCAGGTGGACCGCCCATGGCAAGCCCGGGAAGGAAAAGCCGACGATGACCGCCGCCATGCCGCCCATCAGGATCTGCCCCTCGGCCCCGATGTTGAACATTCCCGCGCGGAAGCCGAGCGCGAGGCCGAGCCCCGAAAGGATCAGCGGTGTCGCCGCGGTCAGTGTTTCGGACAAGGCCCTCAGCGAGCCGAGCGATCCTTCCAGAAGCGCGAGGTAGGACCGGCCGATCGTGGCAAGGCTGACATCGGTCGCGAGCATCGTCAGCGCCCCGAGAATGAGGGCCATGACGACGGCGAAGAGCGGGACGACGAAGAGATCCTCGAACTCGGATCGTCCGGGGGCGGCGCGCTTCAGAAGTGCATCGACCAGCGCGGCGCGGTCCGGTTGTTGCTCGCTCATGCAGCCCTCCCGGCCATGGCGAGGCCGACGCGGCCCTTTTCGACCGGTCCGGCGCTCGAGTCGAACTCGGCCACGATACGGCCCTTGAACATCACCAGCACCCGGTCGGCGATGGCGAGGATCTCGTCCAGTTCGGACGAAACGATCAGCACCCCGTCGCCTTCGTCGCGTGCCGCGATCAGGCGGCGGTGGATATACTGGACCGACCCCACGTCGAGCCCCCGCGTCGGCTGCGCCGCGACCACAAGGAGCGTCTCGCGGGACAGCTCGCGGGCGACGACGAGCTTTTGCTGGTTGCCGCCCGAAAGGTGTCCGGCGGCGGCAAAGACCGAGGGCGTCCGCACGTCGAAATCAACCGCGAATTCGGCGGCGTCGTGCTGCACCCGCGGCCAGTCCATCCGCAGCCCCTTCGCGTAGGGCGGCGCGTAGTAGCTGTCGAGCACCATGTTCTCGGCCACCGTGAAGGCGCCGATGATGCCGCTTTTCTGACGGTCCTCGGGGATATGGGCGATGCCCATCCGGTGGCATTCCCGGGCCGAGGCGGTGGTGATGTCGCGGCCGTCGAACCGGACCGTCCCGGCGGCGATCTTCTGCAGGCCGACGATCGCCTCGACCAGCGCCGACTGGCCGTTGCCCTGAACCCCGGCGATGCCGACGATCTCTCCGCTCCTGACCTCGAGGCTGAGGTCATTTACCGCCACCTCGTCATTGTCGCGCAGCACGGTGAGGCCCTTGACCTCCAGAAGCACACGGCCCGGCGCGGCAGGGGTCTTGTCGAGATCGAAACTGACCGGCCGGCCGACCATCATCTCGGCCAGCTCCGCCTCGGTCGTGGTTTTCGGATCGCCCTCGCCGACGATCTCGCCGCCCCGCAGAACGGCGATCCGGTCGGCGATCTCGAGGATCTCGCCCAGCTTGTGGGTGATGAACACCAGCGCCTTGCCGGCATCGCGGAGCGATTTGACGATCTCGAAGAACTCCTCCACTTCCTGCGGGGTCAGGACGGCGGTCGGCTCATCCAGGATCAGGCAATCGGCCGAGCGGAACAGGACCTTGATGATCTCCACCCGTTGCTGAAGACCGACGGGAAGCGTTTCGATCCTTGCGTCGGGATCGACCTCAAGCCCGTATGTCTCGTTGAGCTTGCGCACCTCGGAGCGGGCGCGGGGCAGGTCGAGATGGTCGAGCCGGCCGGTCGGCTCGACCCCGAGGATGACGTTTTCGGCGACGGTGAAGACCGGGACCAGCATGAAATGCTGATGCACCATGCCGATGCCGGCGCGGATCGCGTCACCGGGGCCGGAAAAGCGCAGCGGCTGGCCGTTGACGCGGATCTCGCCGGCATCGGGCGCGTAGAGACCCGAGAGCACGTTCATCAGCGTCGACTTGCCGGCGCCGTTCTCGCCCAGAAGACCGAGCACCTCGCCGGGGCGGATCGTCAGGTTGACGTTCCGGTTCGCCACGACCGGCCCGAAACGCTTGGTGATGCCTCTGAGCTCGACCTCCAACGGAGTCTCCTGCAAAGAAGAAAGAAGCCGCCGGCGGGGGAGCGCCAGCGGCCCGGACGCGTCTTGGCTCAGCCGCCGACCGAGAGCTTGCCGTCGGCGATATCCTGACGGATCGTCGCAAGCTCGGCCTTCAGCTCGTCAGGCACGAGCGCCTCCATGTCGTGGAAGGGGGCGAGATCGACGCCGCCATTGGCGAGGTTGCCCTCAAGAATGCCGCCCGCGAACGTGCCGTCCATCGCCTTCTCGATCACGCCGAGAACGGTCGCGTCCATCCGCTTCATCACCGAGGTGAGATAGACATGTTTCTTGCCCGGATCGGTGAAGTAGAGGTCGGCATCGACCCCGATGATCTTCAGCCGGTCGACGCCAAGCTCGTCCGCGAGCGCGGCGGAGCCGAGGCCGACGGGGCCGGCGACCGGCAGGACGATGTCGGCGCCCTCGTCGACGAGGTTCTGGGCGAAGGCGCGGCCATCGTCGAGCGATTCGAAGTTGTTGGTGAAGAGCCCCTCGCGGGTTTCGGGGTTCCAGCCGAGAACCGTGACCGTCGTGCCCTTCCGGGCGTTGTAGTGCTCCACCCCGCGATAGAAGCCGTCCATGAAGATCGTCACCGGCGGGATGTTGATGCCGCCGAAGGTGCCGAGAACGCCGGTCCGGGTCATGCCGGCGGCAAGATAGCCGGCGAGGAAGGCCGCTTCGTCTGTCGCGTAGACCTGGCCGAGGACGTTCGGGATCGCCGGGTCGTAGGAATAGTCGACGATGGAGAACTTCTGCTCCGGATTGGCCTCTGCCGCCGCCTTGGTCGCGTCGCCGAGAAGGAAGCCCACGGTGATGATCACGTCGCACTGGCCGCCGAGAAGCGAGTTGATGTTGGCCTCGTAGTCGGTCTCGGCCTGCGACTCGAGAAAACGGCCGCCGACGCCCAGCTTTTCCTCGGCGTCGAGCACGCCCTTCCAGGCGGTCTGGTTGAAGCTGTTGTCGTCGATGCCGCCGGTATCGGTCACCTGGCAGGCGGTGAAATCGGCGGCAAAGGCCGCCGTTCCCGCGAGGATGAGCGCGCCGGCGAGCGGGGCAAGGCGGCGGAGGTGTCGGTGCATCGTGATATCCTCCTTCGGAGCGGACTTCGGAACGGACGGAACCGGCGCCGGACGGAACCCTTCCTGCAAAGGCTACGCCCGGCGCGGGAGCGGGCCGTTGATCGAGATCAACCCCACGCGCGGCGGACCTGACCGGGATCAAGGCCCGCCGCCGCCCGATCCGCGATGATCGCGATGGCCGTAGCGAAGGAGACGCCGATGCAGTTGTTCGCCCTGTCCGCCGCAAAGGATTTCGGCGCCGCGATTGCCGGTCATCTCGGCATCGACCTTTGCCCGCTCGAAGAGCGCGGCTTCGAGGACGGCGAGCACAAGGCCCGGCCGCTCGTCAGTGTGCGCGGCCAGGATGTCTACGTGGTCGAACGTCTGAACGGCGATGTGGGCGAGAGCGTCAACGACCGGCTGATCCGGTTTCTCTTCTTTCTGGCCACCGTGAAGGATGACGGCGCGGCGCGGGTGACGGCGGTGATCCCCTACCTCGCCTATGCCCGGAAGGACCGCCAGACCAAGTCCCGCGACCCGGTGGCGACGCGGACCCTCGCGCGGCTGATCGAGGCGGTGGGAACGGATGCGGTGGTGACGCTCGACGTGCACAACCTCGCCGCCTTCCAGAACGCGTTCCGCTGCCGGAGCTGGCATCTCGATACCGCGCGGCTTTTTTCCCGTCACCTCGCGGCCGGGCTCGGCGGCGGCCCGGTGACGGTGGTCTCCCCCGATGCCGGAGGCGTGAAGCGCGCGCAGCTCTTTCGCGAGATGCTGGAGCGGGTGACGGGTCGCCTGGCCGGGGCCGCCTTCATGGAGAAGCGGCGGAGCGGCGGCGAGGTCAGCGGCAGTCTCCTCGTCGGGGATGCAACGGGGGCCACGGCCGTTATCGTCGACGACATGATCGCCTCGGGCGGCACCATGGTCCGGGCGGCGCGGGCGCTGAAGGAAGGCGGCGCCGGCACCGTCATCGCCGTCGCGGCGCACGGGCTTTTCACCGCAGGCGCGGAGGCGGCGCTTGACGATCCGGCCATCGACCGCTGGCTCGTGACCGATACCGTGCCGCTTTCCCGACTGACGCCAGAAGCGGCCCGGCGCGTGGAGACCGTCAGCGCCGCCCCGCTGTTCGCCGAGGCGATCCGCCGTCTCAGTTCGAACGGCTCTCTTGTGGATCTGCTCGACTTTCCAGGATAGCGGCCGCACGTGTCGCCGCCGCCAGATAGCGCTCCGCAAGCGGGTGCCACCGCTCGGGCGTGCGCGGCGACGGGGCGAGGAGATGCGCCAGCGCCTGACGGGCGCGCAGGGTGGCGCGGTGCGTGGTGTAGAAGGCGAGCAAGCGGTCGCTTGGCCAGTCGTCGAGCGTGGCCGAGACGTGGCCAAGCAGCAGCGGGCCGACCCAATCGGCGCCAAGCACGGAGCATTCCATCGCCAGCGTCGCATATTCCTCGAACGGGTCGAGAAGGCGCAGGGCGCGGGCGGCTTCGAGGCAGTCGATGATCAGGACCGGCGGCCCGAGCCAGACATGCTCCGGCCGGAGATCGCCGTGCCCTTCTAGGACCCGGCCAGCCTCGAGACGGTCAAGGAGCAGGTCCGGCTCGTGCCTCAGCACGGTCTCAAGCGCGGTCAGGAGCCGGTCGAAGACAGCCGCGTTCCGCCGGAAAGGCCCGTTCGCCAGTGCGGCGCGGCTTTCGTCCAGGTCCGCCCGGTAGCGCCCGAGAAAGGCCTGCGGCGTCGGCCGGACGGCCGGGGCGGAGGCGTGAAATCCGGCCAGTGTCGCGGCGACGGCCTCGACATCGCTCTCCGTCGCCGTGCCGAGCCCGAGCGCATGATCGAGGAACCGCACCTCGGGCAACCGCCGCATGCGGACGAACCAGTCCACCGTCTCTCCCGTCCCGTCGAGTGTCAGGCCGCCGGCGGCCGTGCGCGTCAGTCGCGAGAGGCCACGGTAGACGTCCGGCGCGAGGCGGCGATTGAGGCGCACCTCGTCGGCGCAGGCATGGTGGCGGGCGTCGAGGCTGCGGAAGTCGAAGAAGCGCCGGTGAACCGGACGCTTCATCTTGTAGACAAGATCCGCGGTCAGGAAGACCCACGCCATCGAGGTCACGCGCAACTCGACTTCGGTGCGAAGCGCGGCTTCGAGCGCCGCGCGGATCGTGGCGGAGGTGACGGGCAGGTCGGTTTCCGCGCGGTCCGGCATGGTGCGCGCATCCTTTCCGGCCGCGAGGCCGAGGGCATTGATTTGTGTCAACCCGCCGGCCGCTCCGATCTGGGACGCTGCCTTGAGGGGTGTCGGGAATGGAGGCGAGGATGCAGCGCTATCAGGACCGGGTGGAAGCGGGGCGGGCGCTGGCCGACCTCGTTTCCCGTCATGATTACGACCGCCCCGTCGTCCTAGCCCTGCCGCGCGGCGGGGTGCCGGTCGCGGCCGAGGTCGCCCGCGCCATCGGCGCGCCGCTCGATCTGGTGATGGTGCGCAAGATCGGCGTGCCGTCGCAACCCGAACTCGCCGCCGCCGCCGTGGTCGACGGCGCCCGGCCGGAGCTTGTGGTCAACGAGGAGATCGCGCGCCATGCCGGCCTCTCTCGCGCCGATCTCGACCGGCTGGCGGAGGTGCAGCTCGAAGTGATCCGCAAGCGGCGCGCGGCCTATCTCAAGGATCGCAAACCTGTCGATCTGAAGGACCGCACGGCGATCGTCGTCGATGACGGCATCGCCACCGGCGCGACGATGCGCGCGGCGCTGAAGGCGGTTCGGCGGCAAGGCCCGGCCCGAGTCGTCCTCGTGGTTCCGGTCGCGGCGGCGGATTCGCTCGCCGCGCTCCGGGGCGAGGTCGACGAGGTCATCTGTCCGACCGTCCCGACCTTCCTCGGCGCGATCGGGGCCTTCTACGTGCGGTTCGACCAGACCTCCGACGACGAGGTTGCCCGGCTTCTGGCGGAGGCGCCGCAGGAGAAGGCGTCGTAGCGGGCGAGATCGCGACGCCGCACGACGCGCTCGGCCAAGCGATCGCGACCTATGCGGCCGAGATCGCCGGGGCGCCCATCGCCTACGCGCCCGATGCCTATCCCTACTTCTTCACCGATACCGACGGTGACGGCCAGATCGGTGTGACCGAAATGGCCTATCCCAACCGCTACCAGAGCTGGACGCCGCGTCTTCTGAAAGCCGCCTACAACTATCAGTTCGGGGCCAAGGAGCCCGGCATCCACGCGCACAATCCGCGCTATGCCCGGCAGATCCTGATCGACAGCCTCGACGATCTCGGCACCGCCGTGCCAAGTGTCGCCGGCGGCTACGCACGCCCCCTGAGGCTTTCGGCGCGATGCTTGCCAAATCCGCGGCAGGTCACTATCCAGAAACCGCGATGGCGGGCCTTCCCCGGCATCGGAAGGTCCCGGCCGGCGCTTCGTCCGGCCGCCGGGCCCCGTAGCTCAGGGGATAGAGCGACCGCCTCCTAAGCGGTAGGTCATAGGTTCGAATCCTATCGGGGCCGCCACCTTCCTTGGCGATGACCGCAAAGCTCTGCTAGGCTCGGCCTTGG